>Ga0214545_1001904_pt1 | contig 39896 bp, 33 predicted proteins | sample CNSS4metaG_FD_160064 | JGI IMG/M metagenome (GOLD analysis project Ga0214545, IMG submission 160064) | Root nodule microbial communities from cowpea collected in UCLA plant growth center, Los Angeles, California, USA - CNSS4 | ecosystem: Host-associated > Plants > Roots > Nodule | place: USA... | reverse complement strand
AATCATAACATAAAAATAACATTACATAGTAAAATTCATTCAAAATAAAATAAGATATTGAATTAATTTATAATTTTTTAATAAATTAATTATAAATATTTTATATTTTTCTCAAAGAAAGAGTAAAAAAAAATTAAGACAAAATAAAATAAATATTTCAATATGAAAGAGAAAGAATAAAACGTAAGACATAAAACACATAAGTCCAATTCTTATCCTAATACCAATATTTTATTTGAGGTATTTTGTTCTTTCAATCTACTATAGTTCAATAGTTAACTTAGTTAACTTAGTTATCTTAACATAAGTTTAGTTTCTTAAAACTGAACTATTTTATAATACAATTCAATTATTATTATTAATAGTTTAGTATATTTTAGTTTAATATAGTACAATTAACTATAGTTTAATATAGTTTAGTAAATTATGCCCAGTCCTAGTATCCATAGATAAAATTCACAATTCACATAGTTAATAATTGCGAGTAGTGGGTAGCAGATATTTTAATACTCGCTTATAAACGGATTGGATGCGAGTATCATACTACCCGTACTCACGAGTACCCATTACCTACAAAAAATTAAAATTCAAATTTTATTCAAATTTTATTAAGTTAAATTTAATTAAAATTATATTTTATTAGACTAAATTTAATTAAAATTAAAAATTAATTTATATTACATTTTTATTTTATAATTTCATTTAAATTTTAGTGAAATAATATTTAAAATATATATCTTTTTTAAATATTTGAGGGTGTGCGGGTGTCCATGGATACTCGCAGATTTTAAAAAACTTTGCGAATTTTTTTTAACAGATACCCAATAGAAAAACGGATTGATAGATTTTATTTATTTCAGATTGAATAATGGTAAATATTATCCATGTCTGACGCGACTCATTGTGATCCTTAGTTGAGAATAATTGATAAATGTATCTTCACATCAATAATTTTTTTGTTTTTATTTTACCAAATTGTGTGTCCCATTTAATGCAATGCTTTTCCGGACAAAGCAAATCCTACGTAATTTTGTAAGAAAATTAATTTTATTTGTAAAATGAAAAAATATAATTTACTATCAATAAAAAATTTAGGGTTAAATATGTTTTTGGTCCTCAAGTTTCAGTGAAATTTGAAATTAGTCCCTCATCAAAACTTTTGACCAATTTAGTCCTTCATCTTTCAAAATGCATGAATTTAGTCCTTTTAACCAAATTTTGTTAAGTTTATCTGACGTTTCAAGCGCATTTCATGATAGTATTTAAATTATTTACACTGTTTAACACATTTTTGCTTCAATGTTAACTTAAATACTATCATAAAATGTGCTTAAAACGTCAGATAAACTTAACAAAATTTAGTTAAAAGGACTAAATTCACGCATTTTGAAAGATGAAGGACTAAATTGGTATAAAGTTTTGATGAGGGACAAATTCCAAAATTCACTGAAACTTGAGGGACCAAAAACATATTTAACCCAAAAATTTATTAGTATATCTGTCTTAATAAAATATTTGTTTTAGTTTAATTAATATTATGATGCTTTTTTTAATAAAAAAGAATCTCGAATCCACTAAATATACATGAGAGGGATATATACGAAAAAAATGTGTAACATTAACATAGTATTTTTCTCTACTACTCTTTTAGTTCACACAATGTTTTTCTTTTTTTCTTTTGCATTTCATCATATGAAGTTATTGTCTTTTAAACTTAAATAACTACTATTATAGCATTAATTCTTTTTATTATTTATCTTTAACTTTCTATTTTAAATTTAAATAATTACCTATAAGGAAACAATTACCTACATAATAATTATCTAAGATAGATTCATAAAAAATTTTTATTTTTATTTTAATAATTATCTATACCTATTAATAGAAAAATTAATTTCAAGTAATTGTTTTACGATAATTTTTTATGTACACAATTTTTTGTTAATATAAATTCATTTATTATTAACCTTTCAAAAAAATTTAAAATTTAGTTCAATATTTACGATAAAAGTTACCTATTGTAAGGTCCAGTTTTCTGCCCTAATATTTTAAGGGTTGCTTTAAAACTGTTGGGCCTAAAGGCTAGCCCAAAGGATAAAACTCACTCCTAGTTTGCCCTAACTCACACTTTCCACTCACTTTCAAAGAATCTTGAGCTGCAGTCGTCAACCCCTCTGCTAGGGTTTGTTTCCTCACCGTTGTCAAGTTCGCTCGAGCTCTTGCCTACTCAACGTAAGTTACCCTTCGTCTCGTACCATCCCTTCCTTATGATGTTTTCGTGTTTTCCCAGTTAGGGTTCTGTAGGGAGCTCCTCTTATGTTTGTTCCGAGGTTTTTTCAGTTCCCTAAACTGTTTCGGAGCTGCTGTGCTCACTCTTGTGGTGTCGAGGTCCTTTGCTAAACCCTTTCCAGGTAAGGGAAGCTAGAACCCCCTGTTTATTTGGTGCGAAGTCTATTATTTTGCGTTGTTTCGTGATTGATTGAGGTTGTATGCTGTTGTGAATGCATGAGATGGTTGGTATCTTTGTTTGGGCATGAAAATATGTTTGTGGTAGGGAGAAACAGTGGCAAGGTCCGACACTCTCGCCCAAGCGAGCCTGTCTCGCCTAGGCGAGACTTGTAGGAACAGGTCAGGGATGCACTCGAGCTCTTGCTCAGGCGAAAGCTCTTGTTTTGAGCGAGGCACAATCTCGCTCAGGCGAGGGACGCTCGCCCAAGCGAGCACGCGTGAGAGCCTTGGCATGTTGCTCCTGTTTTAGCCCAGGCGAGGGACCTCACCTTTGGGCGAGGGATTGTCTCGCTCAGGCGAGAAGGGCTCGCCTAAGCGAGCCATGCGAAAGCCTCCCAGCGTCCCTGTCGCCTAAGCGAGGGCTCCTGGCTTGAGCGAGATTCGTTGCGGGTTACACTATTCTCTTAGTTTGGCTAAATGAAAGGTTTGGTTTATGTTGTACTATATATAATGTATGAGGCTTACGAAATGAGATGCATGAGATAAATTGTGGTTACAAATTGGATTGTTGTGATTGTGTGATCTTGGCATGAGGAACAAATGAGATGGTTAATATTAAGGTGGCATGGTATTGGCATGAGATGGAATTCACAACTATGGTTTGAGAATAACAGATGGGTATGGATTTACTGGGAAAATGAAAGAGGTGAAATATAAAGAGCTGGCATAATGTATAAATGTATATGCATGTTAAATCCTTTTTGATTTATTGAGTACGATTGGTCTGTGTCAGTGCGTAATTCCTTGGGATCTCTAGGTGAGATTTTTAGGGTCGCGCTTTAGTGGTCAGGACGTAATTCCATGGCCCCTGCTAGTGGGTGTCCATGGTGGTGCCCCATCTATATAACTTGGTAAGGATTCAAGGTAAGGACTACATCCTGACACTCTAAGGAGTCAGTTAGTCTCACTTAGAGTGGACTGACTTTTGTGGTGAGAGTAGCAGGAGGCCTGAAACTCATTAAGGGATAACCTTGTGGGGGGATTGATTCATTGTAACACTTGTAACATATAGCTTGGGGGTGAGCAGCTCGGGGGTGAGCAGAGGTATCCACCACAAGTGCAAGCATCCGCTGAATCCGACCAGGTTATATGTATCCGGATGAGTCGAGTCGAGTCTTAGTGTATTGATTGAAAGGTCATAACATGTTTGGTTGATATATGTATATTGGACTGTGAGGGTATATCTGATTGAATGATAAAAATCTTTTTGGCTCTAGCTTACCCCTTGCTTGTTTGATTGCTCTGTATGTTGCTCTTCTACTCTTGTGATGATCATCAATTTATTGATAGGAGCAGATGTGAGAGGTACTCGTGGTCAACAAAGGAGAGAAGTTTCTGCTGTATAATCTGCATGGGCTAGACTTCATGTTCTTGATGGGCTTTTCTTTAGAGTTGTAGCCCATGTACCTGTCCGTCCTTTTTTATTTCTATATTTTTTGTTAAACTTTTTATCTAGTTCCTTTCGGGCATCGTGGTGTGCCTAGGATTGTAGGAGTTGTGTTTAAGACTCCAGGACTGCATTTCTTTTAATTATGCTTATTAATTAAATGGGACATTACACCTATAATTAAAGGTTGAATATAATTTTAGTTGTTGAATTTTGAAGTGAAATTGTGATTAATTATTACAATTTGTATCAAAATTTTGAATACAAATAAATTTTAATTTCGCAATAAAATTTAGAGATTAAAAACATATTTGATTTTATAATTATAAAAAATTTATTTTTAGCATTTACATTTTTTTAATTAACTTATGGTAGTATACATGTGTGTAGGCACATTGATGATGTTAATAATTTTTTTTTTTTGTTATGATAAAAAGAAATGGACGCAAATACATTTGAAAGGTCAAACGGCAGAGAAGACTATTTCTTCTTACACCCCAAACCCCATAGTTTCTTCTACGCTTCCATTGGTTATGGAAAATGTCATAAGTATGACTGTATGGGTTTTATTTGGGAAACTCTTGAAGTGGAGAGTTTTCAAGATTGCACAATAAAAGAAAAAATTTTGAACTGAAGAAAGTCAGGAAAGGAGAGAAGAGAGATAATTTAAAGTTTATTTTGAAATTAATTATTTTCTCTTTAATCAAACATGAGAAAATGTGTTACAAATGCATATCTTTTTTCTTGCCCGGAGGCAAAGAAAGTTTTATAATTGCTTACTCACTCGATTTCAAATCTTATAATTAATAATGTCTATTACTGCTGAAGTTACAAATACAACGGTGCCAACACCTTCCTCAACAACAGCTACTCCAATCCAAGGCGGGGATGGTGCAGGAGTGAAACCCTCAAATCCCTCAAAATTCTACCCCAACTTCAAACACAATAACCTCATCTTTTTTACTTTTCTTCTTTTTCTGTTCCTAGGAGACACTTTTTTTAGTGCAGCGATGCAACTACATATATATTGTGTTAGTCATATCCATTGTTTTCATTCTCATGTCCGAAGTTGGAAGACCCAGTCTTGTATTGAGATTGAACATATCATTTTTAGAGCTTTAAGTTAAGTCAATCGCCCGTTTTGGTCGATGTCGTGGCATACTGTGTTTCTCAGACAATCATTATCGTTTAAAAGTGCTTTCTTACGATGGCTTCTTAATTTTGTATAGCTTACATGTTAGATAACAAATCGAGAGTAAAGCATTTCAGGGGTTACTTCTCTTTAAGAAGGATTGAACAACGTAAATCTCATCTCCAGCACTATCATAAAAGTATTGATTGCGATGCCAAATCCACAGTGCACGGGTTTCATTTTTCATCTGCATATATAAAACGTTACAGTTAGTTTGAAGTTCTACTCAATTCATGTTTTCTGTTGCTCTAATATGAATGCAATAACTATTGAACTTATAGCATGAAGGAATCAACAATGTTTTAACAATTTCCGTCCATAAAAGAAGTGTGAAGCATAGTGAAAGAAAGATGAGGTATACCTCCAGAATGCCATGACCAAAGCTACTTTCTCTGAAAGCACTGTAATCCCAGCAGAAGTTACCTGCCGCTGGGCCAGATGTAAAATTAAAGGCGCAGAAGCCACCCATAAAGTCATCTGGTGTAGTTGTTGATGGTTCATCAGCATGCGTGATTGCCATCTTTTCCCTGTTACCACCATCACCGACCGTGATATAAACAGGACCACAAGGATCCAATGTGTAATTGTATACCCTGTTTGATCTCTCATACGCATGAACCTGTTAAGAATTTTGCAAGCACAAACCATAACAAAAATGCAATTGTTTAAGCGTTTATTAAACTTCACCTCTTAATTTATCTATATGGTAAAGACAATGATAGGCCAAGCAACAAGTATCCTTTCACACAAAGTTCTTAATTCAGCAATGTTTATTTCATCCATAGATATTATAGATGATATTCACATGAAATAAAAAAATACACTTACATGACCATTGAAGACAATGTCAACGCCATATTTATATAGTAAGTCCTCCATCTCTACCCTCATACACTCTGCTTCTCTATCATGTGCCTTGTAGGTGCTGTACCAAGGTGCATGCCATGTAGCTACCAACCACGGAGTTACTTCCCTGTCAACAGAAGCCAAGTCCCTCTCCAGCCACTTGTACTGGTCCCCTGCAATTAACAGAGCGGATGACACTAGTAGTGAGTAACACGAATGTAAATAAACAGCAATGCTTTGTGAAGTCAAATCATGCTTGAATGCGGATCATGTGGAAGATAGTAAAGGAAAAGTTTAAATACTTATTTAGTCCTCTAGTTTGTTTTGAAAATTCAATCAGAACCTTAGTTTTTATTGTGTTTATTTTGGTCCTTTAGTTTTTTAAAAATATTCAATTTGATCTTCACCGTTATCTTTGACTTAACGCCGTTTTGATAGGGGTCAAGGTGGAACGCTTTAATGGAATGGTGGCACTTCCATGAAGTGATTTATGTAAATGGAGGAGGTGACATGGCAAATATGTTCTTTTTAGGGTTGAGACGTGAAATTTGCCCTAATGAATGGTTTGCTCTCTCCATCGTAGGGGTTGTCTTCTTTGTATGTTGATGAGGTCAATTATGGCTAGGTGTTCTTCATCTTCATCTTGCTCATGCAATGCGTCTCTAAGTGGTGGTTTCTCTCATGGTGGTGGCTATAGGGGTTTGGGTGTAACACCTATTTGCAATTGCGGTGAGTTTGCGGTGTTGAGAACGGCTAGAACTGCAAAGAATGGTGGGAAGCAGTTTTGGGATTGTCCTAATTACAAGGTTAGATTAATGGAATTTTTTGTTTTGAGCATTGGTTGATTTTAGTCTTTGCCCTAACAACAATTTTATGTTTTCTTATTGTTGTTTTGAAAAACAACATGAAAGTGAAGATGTGGTGGGATGCAATTATTTCAAATGGTGCACTGAAGAAGATGGTGACCAAAGAGATTCTACTATTTTGACACAAAGGAGAAAGATATATAATTTAGAGAAAGATGTTAAGCTTTTGAAGAAGTGGGTGAAAATCTTGGTAGGGGTGGTTTGTTTTTTTTAGTCTAATTAACATGACTTTAGTGTCTCTGTTGTTGAAAACTCCATGAGTTATGTAAAACAGAGAATGGGTTGTAGTATGATGGTATGTAGTTTAGGTGATGAAGGGTGTTAGATTTTGTAATACGAAATTAAATCAATGAAAGGGTTGACTTCTTTATACATTATGATGGTTTTTGCATTCCTTATTGTGATAGTCATGTATTAAATGTATTAAACTACAAGATGTTAAACATAGAATGTAAACACAGAATAAAAAGGTTGACTTCTTTATACATTAAACCATGAATCTGCTGAGGAATTGATAAAACCAGCTATAACAAGGAACTAAAACAACCATTGAAAGGTTATATATATATATATATATATATATATATAGCCATTGACGTTGACACACCAACATTCCACTTTCTAACAATTTTATTCCGAATATCCACTGTCTTCATAGTTGGATTTTCTATTACTGTGTTTTGTATCTTCTCACTTAACCACTTGGAAGTTATTAAACCAACATTGAATTCTCTACTACATATATGATTGTCATCTATTTTCTTTAATTGTCATGTTTGTATTGGAGTCATATACTCACAATAAGCAAACCAATGACATTTTCCTTTTGCACCCAAGCATGTTACCCTAACCCTTTGTTTATCATTTTTCTGGATTTTCAATCTTCTCCCACAATGCACTCCATATGTTCTAATGGCATCTAAAAATTCTGCCTTATCTCCAAAATAAGTCCCAACTTCCCATTTGTACTCAACCATGTTTTTAGGCATTGAAAAGGTGACAAACTGCCCATAATTTTGCGTGTCATCCACCAATGAATCACTCTCTTCACCACTCTCCAACTCTTCTTACTCCCAATCACCACCAGACCAACCACTGTCCAACTCTTCATCATCCCCTAATCCTTTCTCAACATCACCCTCCCAGATCCCTTTTTTTCTTGTCTCTAGAGTAACTCCCACCAATTCCACTAACATCACATTCTTCTACATGATGGACTTCCACTTGCACACTACCCTCCCATAAATGATGATCAACTACATCATCTAAATCAAAACCAACATTCACATCAAATAAACATTCATCCTTATCACCCAAAACCTCATCTTCAGACTCAACCCAACTCCAAACCTCACCCTCACCCTCCTCACCCACAAATTGAGCATTGTGCTCACCCTCAACCTCAAACTCAAGAGCTTTTACAATCTCAGCTTTAGATACTTTGTGTATCACAAACAAGTGAACCTGACCAAATCGTCTGGCAATATACTCACAATGTGGATTGCACCATGGTCATCACCCAAAAGCTGCAAACTTTCATCCAACACAAAAGTTTTTTTTATAGCATACCACAACTCCTTGATTTCAACATATCCCATTTCCTTAACTATCTCTAATATCTCAAAATAACCCTATACTATACTAGGCGGTTGGGGCCGGTATGATTAACCACTCGTCCCAACCGCCAACTTATAGTCCCAGTATCAACAAAACAATTGCTTAGCTATACAAAAAGATCATGCATACATAGCAGCCCAAGCAGCATACAACCAAAAAGCCGACTACTCCTAACTTAATAAATAATGGTTAAACTCCCAAGATCAAGTCACATGTCTCGCACTGGGCCGTAGCCCAGCCCTTACAGCCCATAAGAGATCCACTAAGCCCAATAAAGGCCCAACCCATAAATAAGCTAAACTGTGATTAATACTCGATAAATATAGGTGGACCCCAACAATTAAAGGTATGCAATTCATTAATTCACTAATATGTGATTTGACTTTTGAGAGCTTTTTTGCTAACTTGATCGTCAGAGTCTTTTCCACAGATAATCCCCAAAATGTCCGATTCGCCTACATTACAAGCACATACCCTAGCCGAGAAGTAGAGAAGTATCCATCCCAACGAGTCAAGGATTGGGTAAGATTTCATTTGTACTCCCTGATATTTTGTTACTGTTTCTGTAGGAACAAACCCCATTTATCTGGGTCACAAGACAATGTACTTATTTCCCCATTATATGACATTTTCCCACTATTAAAAAAATCCCCACCATGGTGGATCACCACTTCCATAAAATCATTTGACATGTCAACCTATATGTAAATAAAATACAATTACAATGCCAAATACCAATGCCCACAAAAACAACCGTTATTACAACCCATACCCCATTAAGGGTCTAACACTACTTCATAAATGGGGGACCACAACAACTGACAAAGAAACACAATGTGGGGCTTACAATCTGACAACGCATAAAGAAATAAAACAATCCACAGCTTCAACCAACATATACGAAAGCAACAACAACAATTATCAACACACATTTCGCAATACATAACCATTGCATATAAACCCTAACATCAAAACCCCAAATCCAATAACAAATGATAAAACTCACCTTCGATACTTAGGGCTTCCAGAAACCAACCTCCAACGCCTTCGCGCTTGTTGTCTCGATGATCACAACCCCAAATCTCTCCGCACCTTCGCAATTGGAAACCCCAATGACGAACTCCCACTCACAAGACGTGAACACCTAAAGAACTCTTCACGTCCACATTGACAAAACCCTGCCACATATACAATCTCACTCACTCTCCCGTTAATGATTTTGACGTCGTCCCTAATTAGGACTAAATTGGATGTTTTTAAAAAACTAAAGGACCAAATCGAACAAACTAAAAACTAGGGGTGTTTTTGAATTTTAGAAAAAAATTAGATGACCAAATAGGTATTTAAACCTAAAGGAAAAGGATGTGAAGCAAGAGTTTACCTGATTTGTCATACGATGTGTAGGAGTCGAGCATTATAAAATGTATCCCTCCAGCATTGAAAGAATAATATAAAGTGGATGATGATCCACTCTCTTCTGATGGGAAAGCAAATCAAGAACTATAAGCAACAAATGTCATGATTCCCTTCTATTACCATTATAGGGACACTAGAAATCAGAGGTTGCATGTACCTAAATGAACAAGGAAGTTGACTTGTAACAAAGATGAAGATAAGGTAGTCCAAGTGGAAGACAAGAAGAATGATGAGAAAAAGGCTGGTAAAGAAGAAAGTGAATGTCACAACGAGGTTGATACGTTTCATGGATGGGAGTGTCAGGAAATTCGCAAGAATAGCAGCCTGCCCCAGTACCATTAGTTAGATAAAGAATGGCATAAGTAACATCTCCAACCAAAAAAATAAGATTGGGATGGTTACTGGTGATGTGGTTAACTGTGGATGTGGTATTGTGTGTATGACCCAAGTCTCCAGCCACTGCTATTCTGTTAGGGTAACTTTTGGGGCCAGAAACTGGCATAGTCCTGAAGTAATGAACATCATTCATTGCTGACAAAAGAAGGATCTCCGCATGTAAAAGTTGTCTCTGGGGAATAATACAGTTTCTAGTCAGAGTAACAGTAACCATATGCTACCTACATCTTCAAAACTAGTCTAATAAAGACAAAACCATTCTAATCACAGTAAAGATATCATATATAATTTACAAGTCCGTAAGTGTAAAAATCAAAAAACAATCTTCCGAAAACAAGAAACCTCTTCTTTGAAAACTACTTACATATCTCAAAAACTCTTTCTCATGTCCACAATAAAGAGAATAATCCAAATTAGTATTCTTCTTTACTAGCCTTGCACTGCCAGTACCTGCAACTGATCTAGAAAAACTTCCAAGCTCATTTCATCAGTAAATATAATATCTGATCCATCTGTGTAGGTTGAATTTTGAGTAACAGATGGGTTCAACTTGGCGAGAAGAAATCTAGCCTGGCTACTATGCTGGTCACATCTTATAATCCTTGGCACTGGAACCCTGTCGGCCACCAATTGCTCTGCATCGAGTTCCGGGGCTTCCAACAGCTTTCTGAAGTTCTCATGATTGGGGTCCTTATCATAACCCAGTTTCCTCCACTGAGCGATCTTGGACCCGTGATGAATCACCACATAGAAAAAAGAATCAAAGAGCAAGATAAAATCCGGAGAAACAGAACGAATATCCAGCAGTACTGGAACAGGTGGACCATCAAACGAATATTGGAAAAGAGTAGGTTGAATCATTATAAGCGATCCTACTACTCCCTCGCGGTTCAGCATGAGCCGGAAAAATGCAGTTTCATCAGGAGTAGTGTTACAGACGTCAATGAATTGAGATCGCCTCAAGTGAAACATAAACTGGGGATAGAGCGAAAAGTTGGAGGATAGGCGGAAGGAAGATGGGTCTTCCGGCACATAGTCCCCAAACTTAGAAGTAAAACGTATGAGCGAGTCATCCAGCCATCTAATGACATCACGAGGATGGCATTTTTGTGCCCGTAGAATGGCGAGTCTTGCCATAACTGCAGCAGCAGCTTCTTGATCAAAACCAGCAGCAATATCAACAGAATGGTTTGCAACCCATCGTCTAGCAACAGTTGTCACTCTTTTTCGGCATCCCATGTTCCCCTGCCTGTACCGTGTTATAAACTGAATCAAAAATGCGGAGCCGGGTTGAATTCTCTGCCGCTGATTCACTTGGAAGAAAAAAGCAATGCAAGTTTTGTGGGTAAGTGTGTTTAACTTCCACAAAGAGGTGCCACCTTGTCCAACCTCAGCGTCACTCACCAAACTGTTCTTTCTATGCAGAGACACGCAAGGGCCAAGTGCTCCACTGATGTGGACATCTTCGGTGGTAACTATCTCAATAGTGGCATCAAAGTTCATCTTCAAATGGCCCTGGTCGTCAGACTTGAACATATGCCCGAGACATTTCTTGAACTGATCGGATTCGAAAGATTCAGAGAGAATCATGAATCCACCAGACTGCTCAACAGGTTGTCGAAGCTCGGCGGCCCCAACTTGGTCGAGCGAACAGGCAAAGAGATCAAGAACAACAGACGCATCAGATAGCCTCTTGGAGAGTTGGTTATAGAAAGAGCAAGAGTTGGCGTGGTGTCTGGCTTGGTTGTTGAAGATGTGATGGTGGGTTCTGATGGGTTGGCAGAGATCAGAATCAACAACAATTCCAGGTCCGATAGTGGCAGGTCCGGAGGTGAAGAGCATGATCCTGGAGCCAGTGGTGACAAGGCAAGACTCTAGAAGTCCGAGGGCGACGGAAATGGCAGTGCCGGTGCACCTTGGAGGGCGAGTGGCGGAGGAGGAGTCGAATGTGGAATGGATTTCTTCAATTGCAGAAGTGATGGAAAATTCACATTCTGAGAATGGCAACAGAAAATCCTGTTTGGGGGTGTGTCCGTGATGCAGCGGGTGTGTGCGGCCGATGTTGAGGAACTGGCGGATCTGAGGCAGAGGTTAAGGAAGATTGAATAAAGTCAGCGATGATCGAATTAAGTGGATTGAATGATAAAGAAAGGAGGAATTGAAGAGAATGAAATACCTGATTGGAGGAGAGATGACGGGTGCCGTGGAAGAGGTGGAGGGAGGAACAGGGGGAAGAGGCGAGATGGTGGAGATAGACCATGGAATCGAAGGTGAGGAGAGCAACGAGGGCGTGGTTGGGGAAGTGGTGGTGGAAGAGGAGGAGGAGTTCCTTCTTGAGGGAGAGGAGTTGGTCGTGGGGGGAGGAAAGATCGATGAGAAAGACGAAGGCCGGGGGAGGAGGAGGGGGAGAGGAGGAGGGGAGAGGAGGAGAGTACTCGACGGTGCTGTAGGTGGGGAAGAGTTCGGCAGGGAGGTTGGTGTCGGCGATGGCGCGGGGAAAGGGGTTGCGGATGGAGCAGAAGGGGCAGTGCCAGATGCGGGACTGGTAGTCGAGACGTGCGTAGGGATTCAAAACGGCGGCGCATCGCGAGCAGAGAAGAGGGTGGTATGGGAGGATAGGGACCTCACTCATCATCAATGGAGTGCACAGTATGCTCAGAGGGATCACCAGATTCGTCTCCTCCGCCGCCCACGAATTCCATGTCCACCGGAGCCCTTCCACCGCCTCCAATTCCACCAGGTCCATCTCTCTTTCTCACACGCAGTAAGAATGGAAATCACGTTTCCGAGCTGGTGATGCCTCTTGATTCAGACTTGTAACGGCATCAAGTTTTTCAAAATATTCTCCAGGTCGTAGCTTTACTGAAATTGTGGACCCAGAATTTTCACAGCAAACCCTAATTCTTTTAACGGAGAAGACATTGCTTTCAAACAAAATCTTGAATTAGTTAAATGTCTTCACTTTGATGGATTTGCTCTGCAAGTAGATGCCGGAGCGAGTAAACATCGAGTTCACTTCCTCCTCTTGTTGAAAGAAATTGGCGAGAACAGGATCCCACCATTTATTTGAAGGTGTAGAAAGAAAGAATTTAAAGTATATTTCTAATATTACTACTTTATTTCAATTTTTTTATTTTATTTTCCATATAAAAGCTATTTGGTTATATCAAAAAATTTCTTTTAAAATTATAATAATAATAATAATAGTAATAATAAATAATAATAATAATATTAGTATTATTATTATGATTTATTTATTTAGAAGTTTAAAATTTTATTTAAAAGTTTAGATTTAACTATCACATAAGTTTGAAACTTAATATAAAAATCAAATTTTATTTAAGAATTTAAATTTATTTAAAAATAAATCTAAAATTTAATACGATAATCAAATTTTATTTATAATATTATAATTAAAGTAAGTCTAAAATTTAATATTTTAAAATTTTTAGTATTAAAGTAAAGATTTAAATATATATTTGGTCCCTATTTTTGTCAAAGTTATTCAATTTGGTCCTTATTTTCGTTGTGTGGTCAATTTGATCCTCATTTTTGTAAAATTGCATTCAATCGAGTCCTTTTGGCAAACGATGTTAAAATTATTAACGTCATAGTGACATCGTGGAACTGTTTGGGGTACGTGTCAAATTTTGCAGTGACGTTAGCACACATTGGCATAGTGTTTATTTAGTTATAATTTAGAAAAATAAAATAAAATAAATTGCGTAAAACAATGTTTAAGTGAAAAATATAAAAAGGTGGAATTGAAGGTTAATTGCAACGAGAGAAAGTCGAAGTGAAAAAGTGAGAGTTGGGCATTCGAGTGTTTGAGAGATAGGGAAAAATTACGGTTCATGAGAAAGGGGAAAATTAGGGTTCTTATTCATCAAATTAGGGTTCGTCAGGAGATTGGAAATTACGCTTTGTTCGTGATTTGAGATTGGAGATTGGAGATTGCGCTTCGAGATTACGGTTGGAGGTTGTGATTCGAGATTGGAGCGTCAACCAGGTTAGTAAGCTTGAGAAATATTTGTGTATTGTTTTTTGGTTTGTGGTGCATTTGCGGTGGATTTTATAGCTTTGTGGTTTATTGTTTAAAATGTGGTACTTTTTTGGTTGATTTGTGTAGTGTATTGTCGCTTTCGATAGTGGGGAGTGGTCATATTTTGTGTTCGGTGGTCCCCTTGTGTTCCCCGTTGTTTATTCATTTTTCAGTTATGGTCCCCCGTATAATTGATAGCATGTTATTTTTATTTTTTTTGTATTTAGATGTGTGACGAGAGATTCAAGGTTGTGGTCCACCATGGTGGACATTTTGTTTAGAATGGTGGGCTATTATATGTGGGTGGATTTATTGATGATTGGTCATGTGACCCAGACACATGGAGGGCATTTTGAGGTGTTAGACACACTTAAGTCTATGGGTTATTTAGCTGTTAAAGAGTTGTGGTATGTTGTAGATAGACGACTTCAATTGTTGTATGATGATAATGGGTCAATTAATATGGTACACGTTGCTAAGTGTACTGGAGAAGTCCACTTGTTTGTGGTCCATATTGTGTTAGAAGCAGTAGTTGTAGATGATGATATAGAAAGTAATTTGGAATATGTGATTGCTTAAGTTAATGCTGAGTTGGGAGATGGAGGTTTGAGTGAGGTTATCTTGGGGGGTGAAGGTGGAGGTCTAAATGAGGCTGACTTGGGAGGTGGAGGTGAGAATCAGGCTTACTTAGGAGGTGAGGATGAAGCTGAGTTGGGATTAGGAGGTGAGGATGAACCATTGTTGGGAGGAGGTGTAAGACCCGTGAAATTTAAATAATTAAATAAATAATTATTTAATAAATACGGGTAGGGGAGCCTTTATGGCATTTAATGGAGATTGTTATGATGTGGAAAAGTACTAGCTCAAATGGTTGAGAGTACTTTGATTGTGTGAGAGGACTTAGGTTTGAGTACTATGTATACCATTTATGTGTTATTTAATTGTTATTATTTTAATTATGTGCATGGCCATGTTGAGTGATAATAAAACCTTATAATTATAAGAATTATCACGAAACATTAATTGGTTGAGTGGTTGTGTATTAGGATGACATTGGTTTGGTTTTGAGTTCAAACCTTGGTAGAACCAAAGTAAACTTTCTTTTTGCTAAAATTAGTTTTGGCTTGAATGTGAAAGGGCAAAGGAAATCCTAGCTGAATGGGCAGCCAAGTAAGGGCTGAAAAACCATCTCATAATTGTGCTTGAATGGCAATTACCACCATCAATGAGATAATTTTCGTTTTGGCCATTAATCACCCTTAATACCTAATTAAAAAGTGGATTAAGGGAGAGAAAGAGGGTTTTTGAGGCTGCCATTAGAGAGGACCTTGTGAGGAGGGAAATTCCAGAGAGAAAATCGTGTTTCTGGTGTGAAAGGAAGAGTTTTTTTGGAAGGAATCAAAGGGAGGGCATTGGTGCTCAAGGGAAGAGTCATAATTCAAACTCTAAGCAAAGGAAATTCCAGGTTAGGGGAGTTTTTCTCGTTATTTGTATTTTGGGTGAATAATGGCATGATCTGTAGTATGAATTGCATGAGTATTATCTGTTTCTGCATGAACTGTTGTGTTTCTGGAAAAATTCTAGAAACCGCCTGGCGGATTATGCATAGCCGCCAGGCGACTCATATGATTTTTTGTCTTTCTGGGATCCTGTGAGAGGAACCGCCTGGCGGTACATTCCCGACTGCCAGGCGATGCATAGAATTTTTACCCAATTCTGGGTTTTTGGATGTAGGGTCTGGCGGTATGGATGAATTGATGAATTGTTGCTTAGGGAATCAATTAGCGAAAACTGAAATTGGTAAAATTTGCTATTATCAAATGGAAAGAGTAGTTTAATTGGATTGTTAAATAATGGGAAGTGTAGGCGAAACTGTATTGGAGGAATTGTTGGAGAGAAGAGTTGTGCTGGTGCTGAAAATTGGGGAAAAATTGCTCAGAACAGTATGCACCGCCTGGCGGCACGAAGCTGGCCGCCAGGCACCATATCAAAGATGTGAGGGGTGCTCTGGTTCGCGAGAAACGCTGTTTTTCGTACTTTTCGTGCAACAGGAACCGCCCGGCGGTAGTACAGTCCCGCCAGGCGCTACCTTTCTGATTTCTTGGCGCTAGGTGCCACCATTTTTCTGGTTCGCGCAATTTTCGTAAAACTGCATTTCCCGGTTTGTTAACAGTCTGATTTAGGTGAAATTCTTACATGTGGTCCACAATACATAGTTCTTCAATTTGAACGGTGGAGATTTGATTTGGAGGTCAGTAGCCAGAGATATACGTTACTCAATATTGCTGATTTTGGTGTATTTAAAATACATGAATAAGCTCTTGATAATTTCAAGTAACTTCTAATGAAGCAGGATTGGGTTGTGTGGTAAGCCTCTATCAATTTGAATGTCCCTTTGGGTTAGTCACATGTTAAGAATTGGTTATTGGTGAATGCATGTGTGTCAATATTAATTTGCATTGGTGCCAAGATCATGTGCTTAAATTATTAGAATGCTGCTGCTTATACTTGTTTGAGCATGCGTTATTCATAAGTTAGAATTGAGTGCTAGCATGGGTTTAAAAGGGAAGAATATATATGAAATATGAATGGATTGATTTTACTTTGTTCTAGGTGATTAAAAGTTAGTACTGCGCAAGTACTAGTGTAGCGCCTTACGGTGGTGTTCGACCACCAGGCGATAGCTACGAGACCAGTAGAGAATTGAATTGTGTGGCGTTTGGCGATAAGGGTTGTCCCGCCAGACGATAGTTGTAGAAACAATAGCATTAGAGGCGCTTGGCGCCTGGCGGCACGTGTCCCCCACCAAGCGATCTAGAAGTCTTTTGCGCCTGGCGACTTTTGATGAAGCAGACGTTGTGTTTTGCTTGCTTTGGATGTGTGTGGTTTACGAGGCCTTGGGCGATATATCATGGGTCAGATGCTGGAGTATTCCTGAAGTTGTGGCTCAGGATGGAGCGTAACACGAGCATTATTCGAGTTGTGGCACGGAATAACGAGTGTTCCCGCATGTGTTCTACCAATGGTGGTTTGTAGGTTGGACAACAACGATAACTTGAGATTATCAACCAAAGACGTAGAACATGGATTACATGGTGGTGGCCATGTGATATGAGATCAAAGGATGATGATCCTCGGTTTTGTGTGTGTTTTGTTATATAAATTGATTCATGTATTTTATTATGTTAGCTCACTCTATCTGCTTGTGTTTGGCGATGATCGTGTACGTGGTACACGGGAGCAGTCGATGTTGCAGGTGGATCTGGTGAGGCATAGAGCCAGAGCGGGGCTAGTTGGGAGAGGACTTTCTCAGAGTTTTATATTTTATGAGTTTTTAAAGAATTTGTAATATTTCATATTACTACCCGTAGACATTATAATTGAGTTTTAAATTTTCTGGATTTGAGTTAACTTCGGATGTAATAAAAGTTTTATATTTCCCATGTTTTGGAATATGGAGCTTAATAAATGAGCATTTAATATTATTATCTTAGTTTATTAAGTAAATTCGTAATATCCGGACGGGATGTTACAGGTGGAGGTAAGGATGAAGTTGAGTTGGGAGGTGGCAGTGAGGATGAAGCTAATTTGGGAGGTAGATGTGCGAATGATGCTGATTTGGGAGGTGGAGGTGATGCTGACTTGGGTGGTGCAGGTGAGGATGAGTTTGGAGGTGGAAGTGAGGCTGACTTGGGTGGTGTAGTTGAGGATGAGTTTGGAGGTGGAGGTGGGGCTGACTTGGGTGGTGCAGGAGGTCAGGTTGGGGTGTTTGAAACTGAGGTGGATATTGAGACCGAGGTGCACAGTTGGGATGAATCAGAGACTGAGGATGAGGACTTTGTTGATATTCTTGTCAATGTAATGGGGGACATTAATAATTTTGATAATGATGTGGGTTTTGTGATAGTTGAAGTGGGTATAACTAAAGAAGAGAATGAAAGTGAATGTGAACACAGGGGGAATGTGCGAAAACACATTGATACGGGGCTTTCTAATGATTAGTGGTTGTTAGATGAATTATTGAGTGGTGGAGAAACTGCTTGTGAATCAGAGGATGATGATAGCAGTTGAGATTTTTTTGGGATGTTTACGATGCCGAAATCCATGGTAAACTATAAGTGGGATGTGGGAACATATTTCCTTGACAAGGAACACTTTAGAGATGTTGTTAGAACGTATGCAATTCGTGGTGGAAGAAATATAAGAATTGTCAAAAATGATAAAGGTAGAATTAGGGTGAGATACATAGGGGCCCAAGGAAACTATCTTTGGTTAGCTTATTGTGCGTTGTTGACTTCCCATCATAACTGACAATTAAGGAAAGTTGTTGATGTTCATACTTGCAGTAGGGAATTTACCATTGATATAATCAATTCTAAGTGGTTGAGTGAGACTTTGGAGACAAACTTAAGAGAAAATCCAGGTTTAAAAATCAATGAAATACGTAACAAGGTTGTTAGAAAATGGAATACTAGAGTGTCAATGTCTATGGCTCGTAGGGCAAGAGCAATGGCCGCAGACCAAGTCCAAGGTTCATTTAAAGAATAGTTTAAGATAATTTATGATTATGCAAATGAGTTGCTGAAATCCAATCCTGGATCTACAATAAAATTGAAAGTGGAAGATGTGCAGGGTCAAGCAACATTCAAAAGGTTCTACACTTGTTTAAAAGCATGTAAAGATAGTTTTGTGTCATGTAGACCAATAATTGAGTTGAATGGATGCTTTTTGAAAGGAAGGTGTGGGGTGAGTTATTAACTATTGTTGGTCGAGATGGTAATGACTAGATGCTGCCACTATGCTATGCACTTGTTGAAATGGAGAAGAAAGAGACATGGACTTGGTTTATGGAGCTATTGATTGAAGACTTAGGTGGGCAAGAAGTATGTCAGTCCATCACTTTCATGTCAGACCAACAAAAGGTAAATTTCAGTACTGATTTAATCAATATTTTAAAGTGTTTGCACTATGGTCATGGACTTATATATTTCATTTTGGCTTATGACAAGGACTTATGCCTGTTATACAAGAGCTATTACCTAGAGCAGAACAAAGATTCTGCATGCGCCATTTGTATGCCAATTTTAGGAAAAAATTTGGTGGGAAGCAATTAAAGAATTTAATGTGGCGTGCTTCTGTAAGTACATATCCCTAAGCTTGGGAAAGAGATATGAGAAATATCAAAGAAGTCAATCTTGAAGCTTACAAATACCTCATAGCCATTCCACCAAGGTTTGTTTTTTATCCTTCATATTGATAATACTGTTATACATTATGATAATGTTAACCTTTGTGTGACACTTTCATTTTCAAATTTTGGTCCAGATCTAGGTTCACAAATCAAGCCATATGTGACACTGTGGTAAACAACATGAGCGAAACTTTCAACAATGTCATTATTGATGAAAGGACTAAACCAATTATATCAATGCTAGAGGACATCAAAATTTATTTAATCAAGAGGTGGGCCAAAAACCGAAAGAAGGTGAAAGCTTTTAAAGGTTCAATTTGCCCAAAGATTAAAAGCAAACTGGCATTATAAAGATTACAACAACAACAATAACTAATCCTAAGAAAAATTGGATCGTTTTCTTCATAACCCTCACAGAAGTCTGTTGTTCAAAAATCTTCATCTTTTGCTAGGCTATAATACCATCCATTTCATCATATAATTCTTCATCACACCACTTGAAGTAGTTACACCACACCATATCAATAGAAGCAACACTCTTGTACTTAGACCAACCCCAAAATTGTCTACCATTATTCTTCGAAGTTCTTGCCACTTGAATCACTACAACTTCTCCATATTTGCAAATGGGGATTAAACCCATATCCTTGGAACCACGAATATGAGACCCACCACAACTTGGTTGCCCCCAACTATTACAACAAGAGGAGGAAGATGAATGGTGACGAGACATACCTCACAAACACGAATTCAAAGTCACCAAGTGGATTGTGCACACGTTTCTTGTTGGCCACAAATTTCCTGCAAACCCTAATTTCTTCCCCAATTGAATTTCACTTACTTTTAAACCTACAACGGCCATAAAAATGAACAATGTGCCATCGTTAAAGCAAAAATTTGACACGTACCCCCAAACAGTTCCACGTTGTCACTATGTCGTTAACAATTTTAACATTGTTTGCCAAAAAGATTCGATTGAATGCAATTTTATAAAAATGAAGACCAAATTGAATAATTTTGACAAAAATAGGGACCAAATTGAATAATTTTGACAAAAATAGGGACCAAATGTATATTTAAGCCTAAAATAAAATATAATTTTGATTTAACAGAGAATTGGAATAGCAAAAAGGAGTGCAAATAGCATAAGCATAATAAGATGGGTGAAAGCATTGAAATGAGGGGTGAAAACAGTAATATGACAATTTCAAAACCTTTGCTAATATCAAACCAAGCGAGTTAAAAAAAAGAACAAATTTGAATGGGTCAAGTCTCACATTTTCTAACCCTTTTTTACTTCCACTTAAAATTATTCTTATTCATTATTTTATTTTAAGGAAAAATATGTTTTTGGTTTTGAAATTTGACCTTAAATTGAAAATGATCCCTCATCGAAACTTGATCATTGTTTGGTCCTTACATTTTCAAAATCATTATTTTTTGTCTCTATTTTTGGATGGCATTAAAAATAACAAATGGTGCCATGTGCTATTTAATTTTTTTTATAAAATAAAAAACTAGCGTCGGGTAGACAAACGCTTTTCACAAAAATTAGAAAAAATATGTTTTTAGTTCCTGAAGTTTGAACTTAATTTGAAAATCATTCTTTATCGAAACTTTTAGTCACTGTTGATCCCTGTATATTCAAAATCACTGTTAATATATAATAATAATAATAATAATAATAATATTACTATAATAATATTATATAATAATAATATATAATTATTAATAGCATTATTATTATATATTAATAATAATAATTATTAATATTATACATTACTATTAATAATATTAAAATAAATAATAATATTATAATTATTAATTATATATAATAATACTAATATATAATTATTATTAATATTAATATTATTAACAATGAACAAAAATTGTGTATTAATATATGAGTAATAATATTAATAATAATTAATAATATTATATATAATAATAATATTATTATTATTATTAATCTATAATAATAATAATAATACTATTAATAATTATATATCAGAAATATTATTTTAATATTAATATTATTTTATAATCTTATTAATTACTGATACTATTAATATTAATAATAAATAATAATAATATTAGTATTAATAATATGTAACAATAATATTATTATTAAAAATATATATTAATAATTATGTTTCATGATCCATCCGTTTTAGTACTGTTGGATATTCATTTTCATTCTCCAGATTTTATCTTGCTCTTTGATTTTTTCTTCTATGTTGTGATTCATCACGGGTCCAGGATTGTTCAGTGGAGGAAGTTTGGTTATGATAAGGACCTCAATTATGTGAAATTCAAAAATGGTATTGTTGAGAGAAAATATCAACACCTTCTAAACGCTTGTAGAGCTCCTCTTTCAAGCAAAAGTTCCTAATGTATTTTAGTCTTTTTACCTCAAACTTGCAGTTCACATAATCAATAAACTTCCAACACCCTTTCTCAATAATAGATATCCATATGAACTAGTTTATTCCACTAAACTTGATTTCTCAAATTTAAAAGTTTTTGGATGTTTGTCCTATGTTTGCTTCTTATTCAAACTACCAATCAATTTTGTCCGGCATGAATGCCTAAAACATATCTGGAACAATAAAAAAAATACAGTTATGTCATTTTTATCATAACAAATTTCAAAATAAATTGAATTCCAAAATATATCATACCTTGCGGTCAACACTAAAATCACTTCCCTCATTAACTGCACTCATATTTAGCACATGAATACATAACCTAGGTAAGCACAATGTCAGCACTGAGACTTACTTCAACGTAATTCTTCTCACTTTGAACAGCTACCACTCATGCACAAAACACTTATCACATAATCACTTAATGCAGCAGAGGTCATAACTTGTGTGCACACAAGTCATCACCAACAAATCAGACATGTTTAATCCACTTGGGTATGAAACCACATGAAAGAAATAATTACAAATCGACACATATTACCCATACTTAATCACTCCATAATCAACTATTGACTGGTATGACATGAAAGATCAAAAAATTGAGTCATACCACATCCTTTCAAAAAATTCAACACAGGTCATCACTTGTGAGCAAACAGGTCATCACCAATAAATCATATAAATGTAATCAACTTGGCTATGAAACCACATCACAAAGATAATTACAAATCAACTCAAATCATACAAAGTGAATCACCCCATAAACAATTATTGACTGGTATAATATGAAAGTTCAAAAAATTGAGTGATACCACATGATTGCAAAAAATGCAGCACATGCCATAACTTGTGTGCACACAAGTCATCACCAACAAATCATACATGTTTATTCCACTTGCGGATGAAACCACATGAAGGAAATAATTACAAATCAACATAGATTATCCAAAGTGAATCACCCCTAAAACACGTATTAACTGCTATAGTTTCAGAGTTCAAAAATTAAGTCATACCACATTATTGCAAAAAATGCAGCACAGGTCATCACTTATGTGCACACAGGTCATCACCAAAAAAATAAGACAGTTTTAATCAACCTATTCAGAAAACTAGTATTCATGCACCTATCAAAGTACTTGGTTGATTAAAAAGCTACTTCTACTTCAACTTCGACTAATTTCACATCCAAAGTAAATCCAACAATGAACAATCATCTACTTCAAATGCAAAAAATCAAAACTTTGGGTCTGTTAAACACTAAAACAAATCTTAACACAACAAATAGAAAAAAAATCGTCATACCTCCAATCTCATACAACCACCGTCGTTCGTAGACCTGCAACCATTGACTATGTCGACTATGCCACCAAAAACAAAACAAAATCTCAGTTCCTTAACCAAAAAACCCACAACGGCGATTCCAAAAAAAAAACGACAAAATTGTTGGCGTATTACAGAAACGCAAAAAAAAAAAAAAACAGACTTACCAACCACGACGCTGAATCGGACAATGGAAAACACCAAAAACCCTAACTCCGCGAGGTTCGTCTTCTCCCTTCTTCTTCTTCGATTTCACTACAACACACGTCTTCTCCCTTTTTCTTCTTTCTTCCTTTCTCCTTTCTTCCTTTTCCCTTTCTTTCTTTCTTTCTTTCCCCTTTCTTCATTTTTGTTGGCTTTGCATAAAGAAAACCTATTTCTCACCCTTTCAATTTTCACGCCCGCACCCACTCATTGTCCATAACGTCTTTCTACAAAAAAAGTTTTAATAAAAAAAATAAACACCATGTCTTCATCTAAAATGGTTTTATGAACTTAATTTTAATTTAAAAAATAAAAGCCACCTATGCATGCCACCTCATGGAGTCAAAAAAGGGGTCAGAATATGGAGTTAGTTTATCATTTTCCATAAAAATTAATGTGTTTCAATATAACTTCAATATAAGTCTACATCAAAATTTACTAAACTTAAATATTACAATTTATCAGTTTCTGATACAGCAAATTCTCACTTACGCTATAACTTAAACTTCAGTCACAACTAATGATAAAGGGGTTTTATTTACACAATAACATTAATGTAACTGACGCACTGTGAAATATATTTAGACTAAGGAGAAACAAAGGTGAATCACATCTTTAAATACTGAACTGTACTACAACTTAGTCTTAGACGTGTTCAACATTTAATACGCATTAAGAGACTTGACAATTTATTAATATCATCTACCAAATAGAATAATTGTTATATATTAATATTGGACAATCTAGCATAATCAGCTAATCTAAAATATTTTAGACAAAAAATTTATTATTGAGTAATTCTTCTCATATTTTATATTTTAAGAGTTAAATATATTTTTTTATCTTTAAAATATTTTCAAAATTATATTCCGTTCTTAAATAAAATTATTTAATTATTTCATCCATCACTTTATAAAAATTACAAAAAAACATTTTCAAAAAACAATATGCGAAGTGTTTTTCATATAACAATTGGAGTTTTATTGTAGATTAATAATATAATTTCAATATTTTATTTGCCAACTAAACATTAGTGCATATTTGAGATTCTAAATTGTTTGATATGCTTCGGTTCTGACGAAAACGAAGCATATAAAAATTCAGTGACAATTTTACAATTTTAGTGAACTTTTATGTATCGATTGTCTTAATAATCAAACTGAAGCATAAAGACCTTTCTATTTGAGTTCATAAAGAACTAAAGTTTCATAGCTCTCAAAATTTTCAAAATTCTCGCTATTCTTTGTTTTGATTTGAGCGTAGAGGTTTAAGTCTCAACTCCTAAAAGATCAAAGCATAGAAGTTTTATGCCTCAGTTTACTCAGAATCAGTGCCTATAAGTTCATTTTATTTTCAAAATTGCCACTTTTTTAATTAGTTTATATGCGAAATGGCATCAGTTCTAGCATAACTGAAGTATGATGACATTATATGTTTCAGTTCATACATAACCAAGATCTAAATGTTTGTTAATTTTTCAAAGTTGTCACTGGACACATCCTTTTAGGCCTTGGTTCCACAAATAATCGAAGCATATTTGATTTTAGGCTTCAATTTTTGAAATAATGTGGCCTAAAGGTGTTTCTAAGATTCAAAAATGCAAAATGTTTGTAGGGGTGGCCACCTTTTCTATGTCGTTTCATCATCGTCTTCTTCTTTTTTTTTCAAACCAGCACAACCTTCAACCACTATTTTATCGTCACCATTGTCGCCCTTGTGCCATTAAACATCACTACCCTACGCCGCACCATCACAATGTCGAAATTGCCACTGTTTGGCGTCGTTGCTGATGCTAGTAAGTTTTTTTTTTCGTTTTGCGCTTTTTTTTGCTTTATTTTGCCATTTTTGTGGTTTCTTGCTTTTGGATGGTTGCGTTTTTTTTTATAACTTTGTGTTCATATACTATTGCATTAAGGTGAGATTGTGTAGCTTGATAAGTGTCAATAATAAGTAAATTTTCCATTTGAAATAGACACTTGTCATGTATCAAATGGTGTTATTTATGTATAAAACCAACCTCCTTTAGCTTAAGATAGAGAATGAGATATTGATAAATAGAGTTTCATAAATTATAAGGATACTTTGTTGTTTTGTAGTAAAAATAAAAGAAAATATGAAGTATGCCGCTGAGCCACAATACTGGAGCTGAGCCATGGAAGTAGAAAAGACAAGACAAAATATTTGGATTTTTTGGCTAAGCACAAGAAACGCAACTGAAACTCGTGAGAAAACCCTTTTTGCAAGAAAACCTAAAGCCCAAATCCATGAGGCTCAGCAGCCAAAGAAACCCTTCCAAGAAGGAAAGGTCACATGCTAAGCACTAGAACAAGGGGCTGAATTGAGGAGGAAACCCACTTGTGAAGTAACCCCTATGGCTGAGCATCAAAATTTGGGCTGAGCACCAAAATTTGGGCTGAGCACCATCCAAAAATTCCTATAAATAAAGATATTGGGTATTCATTCTAGGCATTGAGTGGAGGCTCCACAATGTAGTATTAGGACATAATAGAGTTTGTGAGGTACGAGGGAGGTGCTCTTAGTGTAGATCTGCTGAAATTGCATTATAATATTTTATGAGTAGCTGAACTCCCTCATGTTCAGGTTTGATGTAATCAATTCTTATTTTATTCACTTCTACTTCTTGGATATTTATCTTTGCTTTCATTCAGTTGTTTGTGGTTTGATTTATGCTTAATAATGACTTAATCACTCATCTATTTAATTGGTTTGGATTTTGAGTTGAGAAACCGATCTCAAACTATGGTCCAATCAAATCAACATACATGTACTAGTCAGTGCTATAAAATAATAAATATAGTGTTATACATAATGAATAATTCTTAAAACTTTTTAATTAAAATACGTCGATTGATTTTTTGAATGTTTTTATTCCGACCCAATAAAAACTCCTGTCATAAACTTGATTTCATTTTTGTATTTATATTCTTGGTTTTATTCTTACTTTTACGCCCAAAGCATGTTTGGTTCTTAATTAAAGATTTTCAAAGCGTCTTTCTTCCTACACCTCCGAGCATTTCTTTTGCACCTCCAATTTTTTTTTTAAATTTTCAAAATATCCTTTGGCCATTTAAAGAAACTCACGGACATCACACCCCCAAAAATACTTTTGGATGTCGACTTCCGGAAGTCAAAATATATGACTTCCGGAAGTCAAAATATATCACCGGATGTCAACTTCCGGAAGTCAAAATATATCACCGGAAGTCGACTTCCGAAAATCAAAATATATCACCGGAAGTCAATTTCTGGAAGTCAAAAATCATTACCGGAAGTCGACTTCCGGAAATCAAAAAACATTACGAAAGTCGACTTCCGTATATAAAAAAATTATATATTTTATTTTATTTTATTTTTTAAAACACGTATTAAAAATTATAAAACATATCAATTATAAAAAAAAAATTTAAAAATAAAAAAAATAATCAATAAAAAACTAAATAAAAAATTGAAAAATAAAATTAAAAAATAATTTAAATTAAAATAATAAAACTTTAAATTTAAAAAAAAAAAAAATATATATATATATATATATATATTGTTAAAGTTTTATTATTTGAATTTTAATTATTTTTTAATTTTATTTATTTTATTAATATTATTATAATTATTTTATTTATATATTTCATGTTTATATTATTTTATATTTTATTTGAATTTTTTAATTTTTTAAAAAATTTAAATATTTAATTTTAATCAAATTTTTAAAATTTTTTCAATTATATATTTTTGTATATTTTTAAATTTAAATTTATTTTTATGTAATTTATTAAAATTTTAATAAAAGAAAAAAAAATTAAAAAATCATATTTAAAATAACATATATAAATAATATATAAATAATGAAATTTAAAATTAAAAAAAACGAATATATATATATATATATATATATATATATTAATTTAAAGTTTTATTATTTTAAAATGAATATAAATATTAAATAAAATTAAATGAAGCAGAATAAATGTTTTATTCTTTTGTTTTTTTAATTTAAAGTTTAATATTATTTTAATTTTATTTATTTTTATATTTATATTTATTTTTCAGTATATTAAATAAAAATAAAATTATATATATAGATATTAATATTTTTTTAAAAATATATATTAAGAAATATGAAAACATAAAAAATAAATAAAATAATAAACTAAAAAAATCATTAAAAGTTAAAAAATATAATTTTTAAAAAGAATTAAAAATATTCAAAATAAAATTTGTTTTTCACTTACGGAAGTCGGAGAATGTTTTTTGACTTCCGGAAGTCGACTTCTGGGAATATTTTTTGACTTTCGGAAGTCGACTTCCGGTGATGATTTTTGACTTCCGGAAGTCGACTTCCGGTGATACATTTTGACTTTCGGAAGTCGACTTCCGGTGATATATTTTGACTTCCGGAAATCGACTTCAGTGATATATTTTGACTTCCGAAAGTTATATATTTTGACTTTCGGAAGTCGACTTAATTTTGGGGATGTGATGTCTGTGGGTTTTCTTAAATGGTCAAAGAGATTTTTGAGAATTTAAAGAAAGTTTGGAGGTGTAGAAGAAATTTTTGAGGTGCAGAAAGAAGACCCTTTTCAAAAGAGCTAGAAAACAAACAGGCCCGTTAAAACTAAATATTTTTTTGTGTGGGTATTTCTTTTTTACACCCCATCAATATCTTCCTGCACCTGTTTTGCGTTAGTAAGTGTATCTGATTTATTCACAGGCCCATGTGTTCTAAATACGATGGTGATTTATTTTTCACCCTCGTATTTTCCTTTTGCACTTCGTAAATATGAAAATTTTTATTATTATGGTTTATCAATTGTACAATCCAAATCTTTTTGTCGAAAAAATTACTTTTAAATTATGTAATATGAAAATAAAAAATGATTTTGAAAATTTAAAAGTTATTTTTTGACGTAAAAAATCTTTCATATTATATAATACAAAACTATTTCTTTTTGTAGAAAAGAAAAATTAGACCGTAAAATTCAAAAGTTTTTTTTTCATTATACAATTTGAAATTTATTATTTAAAATTGATATGCTTCCATTAAAATAATGTGTCCTAAAAAAATCGTGAGAGTAGAAATGTAAAACGGGAAGAAAACATGATCAAAAGAGCGACGAAGTAAGGAGACAAAGAAAAATCAATGGTAAAAAAGGATGACAAAATATAAAAGTGTAAACAAGTATAAATTAAGTTACAAATAAAAAAGGTACAAATTAAGACATGATCAGAAAAAATAATAGATATTTTAATTTAAAAAATAATTCCTACTATTATGGCTTAAATTTTTAAATTCGTTATTATTATTATTTTTAAAATATAATTAATACTAAATCAATTTTAATAGTTTAATATTATTATGTGTATGGAGTGGTGGACCTTTTTGATGACATAGGGCTTTGATTTTTCATTTTTTTTATATTTATATAAATTAATATATAATGTAAACTATTCTTTTAAAATTTTAATATATTTTATATATTTGATATCTTCACAATTTTTATATATCTATATAAAAATTTTGACATTCCTTAAATATTTGTTGAAAATCGGCAAGAGATATTAGTGGTGCACTCATGTACCTTATGCAAATCTAATGCATTTTTTCAATAATAATGTTTTGTTAACAAAATACATACTTTTGGCAATGACTTAATGCTTGGATAAGAGGTTCCTTAACGCAGAAGTATAAACTATTAATGAAATATATCTTATCACAACGAATTTGGATGATGATAAGGAATCACTTTCGCAATCACATTCATCATTAAGACGGACAACATATAAACAGCAACTTTGGTAGTGAAGTTAATTACCTCAACTAGTTACTTTTTGCAACATGCCAAAATAACAACCATAATTTATAACTATTAAAACATAAACAATGCCCCAATACCATTTAATTAAACCTAAAACATTCAGGTTCAGGCCTTAAAATATTAAACTATCTATTAAAAATCACAATAACAAAAACTTGTGTAACTTCAGAATCTTAACTTGTCTTTTCCAATTTTCCAGGAAAACACTCAATCCCAAACATGGGAAGAACTTAAATTGAGAAACAAAGACAATCCAATATCTTTTTCTATTATTTTCTTTTACAGGGAAAACAATATTTCCTTAAAATTTTCCATTGAAACTGTATTTGTGGAAAAAACAGATATTTGATAGGACAATGATACTTTAACCTACTTTTTTTGACCCACTTTTAATCCACCACTTCAATCACCATTAGATCATCACATCACATCACTAAAAAGATGATCTAATGGTGATTAAAGCAATGGGTTAAAAGTGGGTCAAAAAAAGTAGGTTAAAATATCATTTTCCTATTTGATATTTCAACATAGAGGATCGTTGAAGTACAATATTTAACACGCTTTATGAATTAAAATTTATAAAATTGAGGAAAGTATTCATTAAACAAGACACTGGTTGGTCGTGGGTGAAATTAAAGCAGAAACTATTTTTCCTAATAATTTCTTTTCATATACACGAGTTTCTGATAAAGCCATTTCTTCTACCACTGGAAGCTACAAACATTGCATAATAAACAGTGAGAACAAGTGCCTTATGATGAAAAATATCAGCACTTTATGATTTTCTCTATCATAGAAACAAAAGAATGTGACAGTAAAACTTTTTATGTAAAAAGTTCACTTTCCACAACAAGTATCTAACTTGTTGGCTTTCAGAGAAGACACGAAAATGTAAGTATCTGAAAACAAAAACCAAAAAACAAAAAACAAAGAAGAAAGTAATAATAAACGAAAACATAGATTTATATTATGTATTACATATACTATGAGACATTAAGAAATGAGAATATTAAGGTGGTTCTCATCTGTAAGATTTGAGAGTGGCTCCACAAAAAGTGCAAATAATAGCTTTCCAAGATTTGGAGTAAAATGGAATGTAGCAAAATCTGGTTTGTGTCATCATATCCGCCACGCTGGCTCCGCCGCCGCACCGCGAGCAGGACCCCGCCGCCGGCTTGCTCCGCTGCACCTTCCTCCTCTGATCCACCAGAAAACAGAAACACACCATTTCTGTTGGATCGAAGTCTTACGTTGTTCTCTTTCTCTCTCACTCACTCTTGTTGTTTTGAAAAGTCGTGTTTTTAACGAAGAGAGACTTTAATGGCCGCGTGTGCCTACCCATAATATGTCAATTCAAAACGGTTATTTATAGGAAGGGAAATCAAATCAACTGATTGGGGCGGGGGAACTAAATTTGGTGGCGTTGGATGAACGCCACGTGTTGGAGAAAGTTGATGGATGTACGACACGTGGCTTGCTTTTTCACGTATATTGATGGGAATCGATGGCTTTTTGGTTGAATTATGGTGAGCAGTGATGGCTGAACATTTGGCACGTGAAGTTACGGTTGTGAATGAATAAATGAGAGTAAAGAAGGTGTAAATAACTGTTTGTAGTGAGATATTATCGATACAAGTGCTTGTACATGATGATTATGACTACACTCTCTTCTCTTTGTGTTTCAAAACAAGTAGAGATGGAAAAGGTATTTTGTTTTTGTTCAGGAGAGGAAAATAACATATTTTAAAAAGTATCACGTCATTAAATATTAAGAATGAATTAGATATGGATGAAAAAAAAATGTGTTCGTAGATATTTTTTTGATAAAATTTACGACACACATGTATGTATTTATTATTTGTGGATAGAGGACAGCAGTTATCTTAATATCTGTTTATAAATATGTATTTGCAAATTTTAAAATACTTGCGAGTATTTCTTAAATACATATCAGATGTGTAAACATGTAAGTAGATAATAGATTTTTTTGTTGTAGGTAAACACTATCCGTTCCTGACCCGACCTGTTATGATCCCTTGAAGTGGATGACAAAGTAGGGGTGACAATGCAGGTTGTCCTGGCTTGCACTTGACCTACAAAATGTAGGTTGGGTTGGCTCGCCCTACATTGAAAATATAGGCTGAAAAGTTTAGTCCCTCTCGCATAAGTTCTTGCCCGTGGACCTTCAGACCAACCCGTTTTTTTTTTTTAAATCTTATGATAAAACTTTCAATGTTCAACAAATTAGGAAACTTTAACAAATTCACAAAATTAAGCAAAGACTTTGGAGAGTTGAATGATAAATTTATAATTCAACACTTTCATCATATTCATCTTTGTACTTTGACATACAAGTTGTATTCTGAAATTTTTAGCACATTCAAAAATACATAACATTTTTTTTTATCCTCATATAGGAATTTGGAATGTTCACGCACAAGTTCAGAAGAAAGTAACCAATATACACTAGTGCAAGTTATTTATTTATTTTTTTTATGCGAGCTGCGAGCCAACCCATGCTAGGTTGTGTGTGTTACATGGACTGGGCTTTTGCGGACCAATGTGATCAATATCTTGATCCGCCTCGTGTTTTCTAGGTGGGCCTACAGGGTCGCCCGCCGATTCAAGCTCACATTGTCACCCCTATGACAAAGGCTATGGTTTTTGTTATTCTAGTTAAAAACATTTTAAGTTTTAAGTTTGTATTTGATTTTTCTTTTTCTTTTTTGTATTTTTGTAATATAGTGTTGTGAGGTTTGAGTTAAAATTTTGTTTTAGAAAGTGAGGTTGTAATTGAGGTCAAAAGACATAAGAGAATTGTCAATATATTGTAAAAAGATTTACGTAATGTTATTTTCTGGTTGTCAAACAACGATTATGATTTTTTTTCGATTTTAGAGTTTGTATATTATATTTTTATGTTGATAGTTGTTATTTTATTTATTTATTAATAGGATAGTTCTCGAAAGTAAAGACATTGATTTCTTATGTGATGTTTCATTTAATTAAAGACAATAGAAAAAAATTTATATGTATTATTTTAAAATAAAAATGAATAAAAATAAGAAATAAAAGAGAAAATTGCAAGATTTCTTTAGAATCACATAAATCTTTGTTAATTTTTTCCTACTTCATTTGCTCGATATATCAAGGATTTTATTTTACCATACAAAAGAGGAGAAAAAGAAATTTTCTTTCACTTATATTTTTTATTTTATTTTAAATTGTAAAATTTAGAATAATGATACTATGACTCCCATTTTTTGACTCTCATCTTTTACTCCCTGACATGACTTAACATGGGTCATTGATTAATGTACCACTATCTTCTATTTTGAAAAAAATCAATGGCATATACTAAGTCACATAAGAGAATAAAGGATGAGAGTCCAAAAATGGGAGACAAAGTATAATTTTCCTAAAATTTATATATTTTGTTTACCTAATTTTTCTTTTCTTTCATTTATTTCTATCATACTTGTTCATTTCTATTTTCCTTTTTATTTGAACGTAAGGTTAAAGGGTCATTATGTTGTGTACCTATCCAAAAACAACACGTCGATGTGTTGTCGACGCTAGATTGATGATGAGCAAAGATGTAGAGTTGTGTCGTCACAAAGCCGATGTTGGATTGATAATGAGCAAATATGTAGAGTTGTGTCGATGTGAAGCCGACGTTATTGTAATGATGAACAAAGGTTTAGGGTGATGTCATACAATTAAAATCTCAATTCTTCTCTTCTTTTGCATTTTTTAAAAGTTTGATTCAATTTTTTTTAGTTAAAATATCTATATATTTTTATATGAAATAAAAATTATAATATATAAAATACTACTAAAGATAAGCACATAAAACGAATGAGTTAAAAAAATAAAACATGGTTATGGTTGTCAAGAAAGTAAACTCGATAATAGACTTATATAGTATCTTGAAGTCTCAAATTTATTTCTCCTTCTCAAGTCTCAACTTCTTTCCAAACCTGCAGAGTTTATTTTAAGATTAATTATTAATAAAAATAATTAAAAAACAAATTATTGTTCTTCTCAACTCGATAATAAGTCTTTTTTACCTAAACTTGAATTATCTTTCTAAAAAAACCAACTTTGAATTATGCTTCAACTAATATATTATCCACCAAAAGACTAAATCCTAATATAATTAATAATTTTGTAGAAAATTACAGTTTCTAATCTAATTAATTTGAAAAGTATCCAAAAATAAAATAGGAAAAATAAACGCATTTCAAATTCTAATACAACCAAAACAAAGTAAAAACAACAACAACACAAATAAAAAGAAAAACCATACTAATTAGGAACGAGGATAAAAACACATGGATAATATGAGGTTTAAGGGATGTAATATGTCAAAATCCTAAAAACATAACTCTTATAAGAGAAAGAAGTAAGGAGAGACAAGACAAGTCACATAAAGATAAAAAGATAAAAAAAAGAAAATAGAATTTAAATTGATCATAAGAGAATAAAAATAACTAATTATTCTCTTTTTCATTAAAAAAACTATAATTTACTAAATAAAGGTTTTAACTCACTAATTACCATTTTTAATACCAATAAAAATTAAGTGACACTAATCATATTTTAATTAAATTTTATTTTCAAACATAAACTTATAATTAATTTAATAGATCTATATTAGTAATAAACTATTTTTTGAGGTCTTCTCTCTTTAGACGTAATTTTATAATTAATTTAAGAAAAATATATCAATAAAAAAAATTTAGAGACCTTCTTTTCTTAAAAATAATGTTATAATTAATTTAATAAAAAAATATTAATAAAAAAAATATTATTTAATTATTTTAGATTAGTTTGTTTAATCCGTATAAATGATACAGCAAAGACATGTATTATAAAATACATAAAATGGTAAGACAAAGACAATTTTAAGTTATTACAAAATAAAAGTCTTAGTCTCATCATATTTTTTTCTATAACATATAAGTTTTGATTATGATAAATAAAATATTTTTGGTTCATTTAATATAAAACATGCACCAGATGTAAACAGAAGATATACAAGTAAATTTGAAACATAACCACAAGATTAGACCACATAGAAAACACATGTACTGTAAATCAAGAATTTGTGTGAATCTCACTCAGCATGGTTTCCTCTTTGTCACGTGACCTTCAGGGTTTGTGATGGTGCTTCTCAATCAGAAAAGTGACACTAGCAACTGAACCACTAGCTACCGTTGATTAAGATCAAGATCATCAATCTTTCTTTGCAACAGCTGTCCAAAATAATAAATCTGAGTACAACTGCAACACCTTATTTCATCTCACCAAGGACACGTACGCATGATTTTATTTAGTTCACTGCACACAGACTTTATCATAATTTCCAAAAGAATATATTTTTTTAATATCACCTCTAATTTAAAATCTTAAAAAAATAAATTTATAAATCTTAATTTATATAATATTAAAAAAAATTTATTTTTTAATTTTTATTTAGTATAAAAACACAGATTTTTAACTTTTAATATTCAAAATTCTACTCCAGCTGGAAGTCTCTACAATAATAAGTTAAGACTGTTGTTCTGGCCCAATATTTTTCCCATACGTATATTTATTACTGTGACATGACAACCAACTACGAAATAATATTTTTGTGTATTTTGTAAAACTCAAACAAAGTTAAACATTTTTTAAGTTTTACACATTTATACCTCTCTGCAGTAGAAATGCATCTGGGTAAAGTACGTTAGCATAAATAAAGAAAAAAGTACATTAAATAAAAAGAAAGTACATTAAGATAATTAAATAGGTGACATGAAGTTAGAAAATGACCACTTGTGTGGGGTAGGGGAAACTTCAATGTTAAGTGTTAAGGAACATTCATGACCAAAAGTGCCCTTAATATGGGAGCCTTTTTATCTTCATACATTAATTATCCAGACAACAAAAAAAAAACTATTTATCTCAAATAGTCATTGATAAGAATATATAAATATATATCAAATATAAAAGAAAATTGTAAGTATAATTGCACTATACATAATTGATCAATTTTCATTGAATAATGGCCATAACTGATCAAAAGCTCTATGCTAAACATGTTTGTGCAAATTACCAACTTCAGCATAAATAATTGCCAATGAACGAGATGAAATGATAAGCAGAAAAGAACACAAAAAGTGAGTGCGAGGTAAATTACATTATGTAATGGACACTAATGAATTTTCGGTTGTGTTCACGTAATTTAATTTTACATTATTTACAAAAAACAAAATATTATTTTCAATGAAATTAGAAAATAAGAAGACTTTTTGTAGTTTTATTATTAATAAAAATAAAAAGTAATTCTAACACAATGAGGAGACATATTATTTCTTCTAAGAATGAAAAAATAGGTCTTGATGGACGAATTTGTTAAAATTTGATGGATGAGGTTGATGTTTTTAATCTATTTTAGTCTATTTCACACTTAATTTGCCAAAGACTAGTTTGTCTATCTATATTTTGTAATTGAACTAAAATAAAAAATAATTTAAATGGTTAAATATAATATTAGTTAGATGTAAAATCAAAATTAATTTCTATTTTAAACTTTAATACATTTTTGTCCTCAATTTTTATAAATAAATGGATATAGTCCTTGTTATAAAATAGATTTAATAATAAAGAGAATAATTAAAAAAAAATAGATAATGAGAATTCATGGAGCAACTTTTCTGTGTGTCTCACTACTAATAGGAAGAATTTATTTATAAATACAATATGTTAATCCAAAAAGGATACAAATTAAATAGTTAGTACACATAAAGAGTAATCAATCATATGAGTATCAATCATATCAATCATATGAGTCATATGAATAACTGAATCAAATAAATGGATGACCATTAATTCATAACACTTCTAACTTAATAATATTAACTTTGTTTTATATGTTAGATGATGTTCTCATTTGATATGTTTTAGTTTAAATGTTAATCTAAAACATCATTTAACACGTAAAAATAAGTTAACATCACTAAGTTAAAATGACTATATCCATTTATTTCAAAGCTTAAAAATCAAAATGTATTAAAGTTTTGGATATAGATAAATTCTAATTTAATGTCTAAGTTTAGAGACTAAAAACATATTTAATCTTAATTTATAATATTAATCTTTTGTATTATATTATTTAAATGATGTAAATATTGTAATTTAATTCATTATTTTCTTACAAGTTTTAAATATTTATAATAAAAACCTAATTTAATATGTAAATATAATAATTAATTTAATTTAACAGGCTAAAATAATAGAATACTGAACCCTTTTTGAAGAAATTAATTTTCATAATATTGTGTTATACTGTATTTTATAGAAACTAGAGCATGGGCCAATCTAAATGTTTTACTGTTGCAAAGGGGGCTTCTCCCTGCACCCCAAACCTTCTCCTGTATTTTCAATAATTACCCTTTTGACCCTAATCAATTTTTATCAGTGGGTGGGTGAAAGTAATGTAAATGGAATTTACTGTGGCCATCAATGCTTTCTTTTTTCCTGCATCCCCAATAATTTACTATTTTCTTCTCTCACAAAGCCATCACTCTCACCACCCAACAACCCACCTGCTCCTCCTCCTCCATCGGCAGAGCCTTCTTTATCTACCCCCTCCGTTTTCTTGACCCCAAACCAACTCCATCGCCTCCTTCTCCTCCCACTTCTCCTTCTCCATCCTCTCCTCTCCCTCCTGCCCCTCCGGCGAACTCATCACTGCATGGGTGGAGTCATGCAATTAAGATGGTACGTGTCTGGCTCGCTTATTCCTCCACCAGACCTTCCACTCCCATTCTTGTTTCCCAAGTAGACCTCTCTGAGACATTTGAAGACTTCATGCACGTTGGTTTCACAGCCTCCAATGGGGAGGGGTCAAGTGATTACACAGGTAAGCTTCAAAAACGTAATTCGTGATCCGTTTCATACATTTTCATGGTTTTTTTATGAAACGAATTTCGGGATCCGTTTCATACTTTTCTGAAACGGATCACGAATTCCGTTTCACAATTTTTTTTTTCAGAAACGAAATTTGTGATACGTTTCAGAAAAGTATGAAACGGATTCCGAAATCCGTTTCATAAATTTTCATGTTTTTTTATGAAACGGATTTCGGGATCCGTTTCATACTTTTCTGAAACGGATCACAAATTCCATTTCACAAATTTTAATTTTTTTTTTCAGAAACGGAATTTGTGATCTGTTTCAGAAAAGTATGAAACGGATTCCGAAATCCGTTTCATAAATTTTTATGTTTTTTTATGAAATAAATTTCGGGATCCGTTTCATACTTTTCTGAAACGGATTATGAATTCCGTTTCACAAATTTTAATTTTTTTTTTCAGAAACGGAATTTGTAATCCGTTTCAGAAAAGTATGAAACGAATTTCAAAATTCGTGTCATAAATTTTCATGTTTTTTTATGAGGGAGAGGAGAGGATGGAGAAGGAGAAGTTGGAGGAGAAGGAGGCGATGAAGTTGGTTTGGGGGTCAAGAAAACGGAGTGGGTAGATGAAGAAGGCTCTACGGTGGAGGAGGAGGAGCAGGTGGGTTGGTGGGTGGTGAGAGTGATGACTTTGTGAGAGAAGAAAGCAGTAAATTATTGGGGGTGCAGGGAAAAAGAAAACATTGATGGTCATAGTAAATTCTATTTACATTGCTTTCACCCACTCACAGATAAAAATTGATTAGATCAAAAGAGTAATTATTGGAAGTACAGGAGAAGGTTTGGGAGTGCAGGGAGAAGCCCTTTGCAAAGGACATTCCATTTAGGCCTTCAATGACCGAATTTGGTGAAATCCGAGCTCTTTTTTCTCAAATATTTTTGGCCCATGACGGTCAGAAGGGTTACATTTCTTCCTGCACGCCCACAGGTTGGTGAAATAACTAGTTAATCCAGATCTTCTTCACTTCATCTTCTTCTTCTTCCTGCACCCCCACGGGTTGATGAAACTAAATGTCTCTGTGAACATATGAAATTTTGAAATTTGTGGAGGTACAAGTTGAAATTATGGGGTCCAAGAACAAATCCTGTGAGAAGGTATTGTTTGGGCTTCTGAGCATAGCCTCAAACTATGTTTTGTGAGCTTTATAGTCTTCACAAAAGGTTTATCCATAGTTGTGTGTCTATGGAAATGTGATTAATAACGTAAATCAACCAAACTAACTTGAATTATTCGGGCTGTGCTAATTAATTATTCATTTAAACTCGTTATTTAGTTAAGTAAATAAATTTAAATTTTTAATTAGGCTCGATAATTTCAATAAGTTTAATCCAACTTTTAAATGCTTAACATTAAGATTGATAAAGTAACCTGTTTACATTTATGTTGCATACAAATAGTTTTATATGTACATTTTTGTTGCTTATATCTTTTTGTTTTAAAATATTTTGTGTTTATCTTTATAATATTTTGTGAGTTAAACTAAAATAAAAGTTTAATAAATAGCAAATGACATATCAATTACAACATTAGTAAAGTTCAAAAAACAATTTAAGAAAAATTTCATTGAAATAAAATAAATCAGGTTACGAATAAACTAAATAAATCAAAATGAAACTTAATTAATATATTTTTTAATAATTTAAGCTAAAACTTTTAATCAAACTTGATTATTAAATAAGTCAAGTTTGAGTCATTATTTTTGTAACAAGTCAAACCCAAACTTAAGGAAATTGACTCACGTATATCCCTAGTTATGAAAATAGAAAAGTATATTTATTTAATTTATAACGGTAACTATTTGTAAATACTATTACCTAGTAATGATAATAAATGATTGTGCCTATTTGGTTTATAATTGTAGTTAGTAGATACCACTATCTCCTAATGATAATTGATAGTTATTAATAGATATTATTATGTGTTACTGAACTTGAATATTGTGACAAGTTTAATTTCAATACTATATGTCATGAATAATGAATTACTACAATATTTAGAATAAAGTTAAATTCTAATATTATAAGTTATGAATATGGTATTATTCTCATTTAGCATTTTAAATTAAAATAATAATACAAAATCAATGAACCTTAATATAACTAAATCATTAAATTCTGAATCAAAAAGTGGTTACGGGTCCAATTGTAAAATTCTTGAAATAAAGAGGAGTCAACATATAGGAATACTTGCTTTAATGAAGGTTGAAATTTGGGTTTCATTTTATTCAAGCAGCGTGCTGCATGCTTCACTCATTCTTCACAATCATTAATTTCAGTAGCCCTTAAATATATTTTTTTTATTCCAGAAATTTTCGACAATTTTTTAGTTTTTAATTAAAAAATATGTTATTGAAAATGAAAACAAATTGTTTTTTAATTAAATAAATTAAAAAAAGTCATTTTTAAATATAAAAATAAAAATTGAATCGAATTTAAAGAACTAACAAAACATTCAAAAGAGAAAAAAAATTAAACAAAGTGTTAAAAATTTCATATCAATTAAAGATAAAATAATTTCATAATATATATATAAGTAAAGTATGATGAAAATTTTGTTTTATAAATCAATTTTATGAAGTTAGTTTTAAAGTCCATTAATAATATATATATATATATATATATATATTTATATTTAAATATATTTATATATATATATATATATATATATATATTTATATTATATATAATTTT
>Ga0214545_1001903_pt1 | contig 39904 bp, 37 predicted proteins | sample CNSS4metaG_FD_160064 | JGI IMG/M metagenome (GOLD analysis project Ga0214545, IMG submission 160064) | Root nodule microbial communities from cowpea collected in UCLA plant growth center, Los Angeles, California, USA - CNSS4 | ecosystem: Host-associated > Plants > Roots > Nodule | place: USA... | reverse complement strand
TATATATATATGAAAGTCTTTCCACATGGGTAGGGTCAATGAAAGAAGCTTGGACAACATGTTCTTTATAAATATTTACTTGCCTAATAAAAAGGATTATGTTCTCTTTTCTCCATAAAAAAAATGATCAATATTTTTCGTTAACTCTTCCATTAACTACACCAAATAACACTACAAAATCCCATATACTTTTAGCCAGTAAGCAAGGAAATAGTATGTTGCAATGCAAATTACAAATTATAAAGTGCAAAATGAAGGATTGAAAAAATCCTAACATATGTAAGAGATGTTGGAATATCATAACATATACTTCAAACTCCATCAAAATTACTATCAAGTGATGATCCTCCGCGCGATGTTGGCAGTTCTTGGCCACTCTCTTCATCTTGTGAAACTAAAATTTAAAATCATATCATGCTAGGATATTTAAAAAGAATACACAAGATATTAAATTATACACACAAACTATAAAGCACTTACAATTACATTAGTCTCATCATCAAACATGACACCTAACTCATGAGGAATATGCCATTCCTTCATTTGGATGTATGCAAGCATGACACTTTTTAATGTCTTTAAATTTTCTTCAAAAGTTGCTAACTTTTCCCTCAGACTAATAACTTTCTCTTTCAATTGAGAACTTTCAGTTGAACCAGAATTTGAGAAATTGTGCCCTGCATTACTAAATCTAGTCGTGGATTGAAATGCAACACTATGAAGACCTGCTAGTCCTAAGCAATGTACACATCTAGAATGATCCTTTCCCAACACTTTGCTAACACAATCATCAGCTGAGATTTCATTAGAATTAACACTTTGACTCATTTCTTGTGTCATTTTCTCCCGTAAATATAAAAGTACACATGAATATTGATTTCTTCTGCATTTCATTCATAAACTATAATAAAAGACAACTACCATTATAATCCAACATACTCAAAGACAGGGAATGCATGAATATTACAATAGTAATTTTAGTTAGATCTTGAAATAATTGTTTAAAATGAATACTTTTCGTGCAGTAAGTTCTTCCAACATCAATCATTTTAGAACTTGTTTAAAGATTCAATAAATAATTGTGCAAACCAACTTGTGATCTAACCATTGAATATTTTATCAAAAGAACAAGTTTGTTGCATTCAAATTTATCTAATTACCAATCATAGAATATAGTTGAAAATCAGAATATTGTAGTAGTATATAAAAATAAGAGTGAAAACATATTGCAAAATTATATGAATTGATAAATACTTTAACTAAACTTAGCGCAATAGACTTTGCCTCTTCATTGACATAAGATCCATTTCTTTTCTTATGAGTCTCAATATACAACTCTCCTCTACCCACAACATGTCCAAGGTTTACTTCCTAATAAATATGAGCATATAAGAACAATAAAACACTACATGAATTTTAATTAAACTCAACAATGAACAAATAATTACCATCTTATGTTGTTTTGTAGACAAAAGCTTTGCACCACCAGTATGAGGAATTTTTTGCACTTTTCTAACTTCAATATTTCTCTTGCTTAATTTCTAAGACAAGAAAGTTATTAATTAAAAGAAAAGATAAAAAAATAGTTATTCATAACAATCATTTGTGAAACCTACCTTATACTCTTCACTCAAATGATAATCAACAAATGAAGACCATTGATCTTTTTGAATACCATCAGGGACATTAGCAATTAATTGTTCTCTTGATAATTAACTATCATAAACACGGTTCCTCAAATTCATCTTTTCATTTCAATACTTATTTGACATGCAAAGGGAACAATAACGTTCAACAAACCTTTCTGATGCCTGGAAATGAAATAAATTCTAAAAAAGAAAAAAAAAGTTAGTATATAAAATTGTAGAAAAAAAGAAGAAATGATGAATCTATAGACATGATAAGCAATAACAACCAGAATGAAAAAAGAACAAATGTCAATCTACATTCTAATACGTGCAAATTGTTTCAAGGAAAATTATAATTGGTAAAAAGCATAGAAGAACTAAAATCAATCATAGAAATACATTAGAGCTAAAAACAAATTCAAGAATAGCAAAGTTAACCATATTATACTCAACATGTACCTTTAAAATGTTAAAACAATCAACGTTGTATGACTTTGGAACCTTTGGCCAACTATCAAAGTTAATGGGAACATTGTTTGAATCTGTAGCAATACGATCACATGCTGAAGAAAGAAGTGAAGTTGCTTCTCCATAGGCTCGTAAATTTTTATCAAATGGCACAAGTATACGTTCACCACGAGGCATCTCAAATACACCTCGCTTCGTCAATTGATTTTTTTTTTTGTATTTCCTTGTTCATCTATCAAATGGTAACATAATGAGCAAGAAATTTTAAAAAAATAATAAATTCTTATTTATAAGTAGAATTGATGTGATCCCATTAAGGCTCATCGCCTAGGCCATTGGCTAGGCCCATTCTTTTTAATTTCTTTTATTTTCTTTATTTCTTTTATTAAATAAATGTTTGTCTAAATTGGGTATTTTTATCAAATGCACCCCATGTCTACAACTTGTCCCATGAGTGCGCCAATCAAATAATGAGCCTAAAGCCCAATTTCTACGTGAGCTTATGGGAGATGCGCTGCTACAACGTATTAAGCTTCCAGCTCAATTTCTTCCAGCGTTTGCAACCCACATTATGGATCTGTCTGTGGCCAAGAGTGATTCAAGGCATCATGTGTTGTTCTCTTTCATTGGGCATGCACTGAAATTGCTTCTACCACCACAATCCTCTTGCAGCCAACATCACTCATTTATTAGGCCTGAACCGCGCCACTCTTCTCTCCCCACATTTCATTATGCAGCCACGCAAGGTCCAGTATGACACAAAGAGTGATAGGGTTCTCACACACAGATAAGTATTCGCGCCTTATCTCTACTGTTTTCTTCTTCAATGTTTGCTTCCATTCTATTTCTCATTGATTGCGTTTTTGCTCTCTGATGATTTCGTGCTACTGTTGTGCTTTTTTGTTGAAATTGATTCAAATTTCTTGCTGAAATTTTCTTGAATCAATACGCATTCTTGAAAATGTCATAGATCTCTAATTCTACCGTTGAATGCATGTTCGTTAGGGTTTAATTTCAGTTTTGCTTACTTAGCTTTAAAATTTTATAATCTCATGTTTTGTCTTCGGTAATGTTTAGTTCCTTTATATGTCACTGATTCCATAGCAGTTGTGCCTAAAATGTGTTTTGTTCAATGTTTACGCATCTAATTTTGTCCATGTTCTGTTTTCCATCGCATAATTAGGTTCCTGTGTCTGTTTGTATGTTCGAGAGTTGCTTTTAGAATTTTAGCAACTATATGTAGTGCACATTTACACTAATTCTTGTTTATTCATGCTGTTGATGCCTTCTTGTTGCTTTCTAGTGTTGTGCATGTTTCATAACTCATGCTCGTGGATTTTGTGTTGTTTCTGCAATGCAATTTCTGGCCAAGGATTGCTGTGACCAAAGCATTTAATGCGCCTTCCATCACAGTGTAATCTGATTCATATCTGAATCTGTGTGGAAACGCAAGCTTGGTCCGTGATAGCATAGGCATTTTCTGTACCGTGTTTAGTGCAGTTCATAACTTCATTCCTACTTTGAATTTTCAGTTTCAATTTGAGATGCATGTGCATTGTTTTTGGATTCAACATACTTTGAGTCTTGTTTGATTTTCGTTTTGTTCATCTTGTTCTAGACACCTTCTTTAGGTTCCTTTTGTGTGCCTTCTTTATTGGTTAGCTTATTTTTCTTGCTTGTCTTTATTGGCTATCCTTTGAGTTTGTCTATTAAATCTTTCACTTGATGTTGTCCAATTCTTTCATTTGAGTTTTTATTGTGTTTCTGATTTTTACTCTTATGCAGCTTGCTTTCCTTGGTTCTGTTTTAAATTCTATGCCTCTCATTGTTTTGGCAACCCTTGTAGGTGAAGCCTCTTCTTGTGGGGTGAGTGAATTCGTTGGGAAGTAAAACTACCGAGAGGAATTGTGGGTGTAAGTTGGGACTTGACAGCATCAAAGTGGGAGAAACACTTGAGGGAGACATATTTGGAGGTTGGATCGAGAGTGGAGCATAACATAGCTTTTTTTTTGTGTTTTGCTGTTTTCATATCACGACCTTTGTGTATTATTTCTTTTTTTCGGTTGTTGTTTTTGTTCATTTGGCTTAGGTGGTAAAATGCTTTAGAACAATCCCATCCTTAGCATTTAATTGTAATAGTTTAAGTGTGTTTAGTGTGAGGTTCAAGGGGTTCCAAAGGCAACTTGTATCTTCACTTAGGCTTTCATTTTTCGTCTAGTTTATGTTTTTCAGTTTTTAAGTTTTCAGTCTTTATGTTTTCAGCTTTTATGCTCTGTTTTTTCAATGTTCAGGTTCTGTTTTGTGTGAATTGTATGTTTAGCTTTTTGTTTTAGGTCACCGTGATATCTAGGTGCAATTTATTTTACCACCTAGTTGACCTTTCTTTGGTCATAAGTTCATACACACTTTTTTTCACACAATCTATTTTCATTTGAATTTCTATTGAGAATTTTTGTGAAAGAAATTTAGAGATCTATGGCTAGGAAAGGCTTGGTTTCTAAGCTTGTCCATGAGACTCACCTCCCTTTCTTGGGAGTATCTCTAGATATCTTTTCCATTATTTTCTCTTTAGGAATTCTTTAAATCTTTGTGAAAATTGTTTTGCTAAAAGTGTTTCAAAATGAGTTTTTCTTCTTCTAGCTGTGTGCATTTAGGTAGGCATAGTAGTATGCATTTAGGTAGGCATAGTAATCATGAGTTGCATCATACCATTCATAGTGACATTCCATTCTTTGGGAAGGATATAGGACCAATATCATTTCGAGATTGGATGTGGGATACCGAGAAATTGGTACAACCTTTGTTTAGTAAATATAGTCATATAGACATCCTTAAGCATGTTACATCTAGGTTTGTAGGACGTGCATTTGATTGGTGGAAAGAGAGGCAATATAATGTGAAAAAGGGGAGAACATCATGCATTAATACATTATATCAATTAAAAAAATGCATATGGAAACATTTCATTCCCCCTTCATTTAGGATCACTAAAGCACAACAAGCTAGGATAGAAGACTTCATTGACATTGGGGATGCATTTATCCAAAACATTTCTAAGTTTTCTAGACTAGAAATAGATTTTAAGCACAATTTAGACTTGCTCTTGAGTGAACAAAGAAAGAGAGAAAAATACAAGAGAGAGCAAGCTAAACATCAAAAGCTTCGAGAGTTTGAAAAGGAGAAAAAGAAGAGCTTGATATGCTTTGTGCTCAAAGAGAACAAAAGAAAAAAAGAGAGGAAGAAGAAAAGGCTAAAGAGGAGAGTCTAAGAAAAGCCAAAGAAGAGACTGAGATAAAAGAGTCCGAGGAAAGAGAGAAAATAAAACAAGAGAGTAATCTTGAAATACAATCACAAGTGGTAGAGTTAAATATCATTTCAAACGAGAAAAGGGAACTTAGTGCCACGGATTTGGTGATCAATCCTTCACCAATTCCTTACATGAAGATTCCATTTCCAAAATTTTTAAACTCTTCTCACTTTTTCATTAAATCTTTTGTTTTGTTTCCTTCTCAAATATTTTGTTCTCCATCTCATTCACTTATTTCATACTCCTTAACATTTTGTGCCAAAACACACTTTGACTCTAAAATACTTTTCAAAAATCATCTTAGTCAAAGTGTAAGACACTCTTGTGAAGTGGGCCTCATACCAACTTTTTCCAATTTTATGAGGCCATTTTCACACATTCCCCAATCACTTTTACTGCATGGTCATTATGATTTTAATTCAATTTTATTTGATGACTACTGCAAATTTGTCTTTGATCCTGGTGAAACTCTAACTTTGGTTGTTGTGGGCCTTTAATAACCTTCTAGATCTGAGGACATTGGCTAGGTCCATTCTTTTTAATTTCTTTTATTTTCTTTATTTCTTTTATTAAATAAATGTTTGTCTAAATTGGGTATTTTTATCAAATGCAGCCCATGTCTACAACTTGTGCCATGAGTGGGCCAATCAAATAATGAGCCTAAAGCCAAATTTCTACATGAGCTTGTGGGAAATGCGCTGCTACAACGTATTGGGCTTCCAGCTCAATTTCTTCCAATGTTTGCAACCCACATTATGGATATGTCTGTGGCTAAGAGTGATTTAAGGCATCATGCGCTGTTCTCTTTCATTGGGCCTGCACTGAAATTGCTTCTACCACCACAATCCTCTTGCAGCCAACATCACTCATTTATTGGGCTTGAACCGCGCCGCTCTTCTCTCCCCACATTTCATTATGCAGCCACGCAAGGTCCAATGTAACACAAAGACTGATAGGGTTCTCACGCACAGCAGCCCATTTCCACCTTTCTTCGTCTTTCACGTGTGCCAAACCTCAGCGTGTTGTTAGGGTTATCATCACCAAAACGGTAATGTCTTCCTGCGCAACCTCCTTTCATTTCCGCATCACGCTCCTTTCGCAGTTGTGCTTGGGTTTCTCATCTCACGCGTCGCGCAGCTGGCTTTCTCGCCTCAAGCCATCATGCGTTTCTTTTTTTGTAAACCTCTGTAGGTTTCCTTGCCTCACGCACTCCACTGTATTGGTTAGGGTTATGTTCATGCCTTCCATATGTAGTCTAGGGTTTCCCTTTCCTAACTCTCTGTCGTTAGGTTCGTGTAGATGACATCCACCCTTTTCCACTTGCTATTCTGTTTGCTTCGGCTGCCCTTCAATCTATAAAAGGTGCATGCCAATCTCTTGTAAGCTAGCTGAGATGAATGATAAAATCTGGTTGAGAACACTCCCCTTTCGTCTCTGCTCAAACCCTAAACCCTATATTAGGTTTCACCTCGTCGGGTTTACCAATCCAGTGAGAAGCCTGAGAGATTCGAGCATTCACTTCAATAATCGATCTTCCACTGCGTTTTTCCAGTCATTTCCACCGAACAAACGACTGCCGGAGGCCGTCTCTGTCGAACGGAGTATATTTTCGCCGATCAACGACGTCGATGGCCTCATCAAGAATAAAAAACTTAAAATTACCTATAACATGTACAGTCCATATTTTACTCGACTCATGTCCTACATGTGGTTGTTGAGTAGTATCCACTGGAAGTGGGACATGTAGATGTGGCGTAGGAGCCATAGGAGGAGGAATATGTGGATGTGGAGTAGGAGCCATAAGAAGAGGAACATGTGGATGGGTTGACATAGAAGGAATATGTAGTTGCTGAGTAGGAGGTATAAGTGGAGGAATACATGGTTGTGGAGGTATAGGACACACAAGAGGAGGAACAGGTGGTTCTTGAGTAGATGCAGTTTTTTTAAGACGTTTGGCTTTAAGAGCCATGATTATTTAAACTAGAGTACAATTCTAAAGTACTGACAAATGAAGATGAACAAGAGAAATTATAATAAAGTAATTTGATATGCCACAAAAATTAGATAAGAGGATGGATCAAAACAATAGAGTTAATTCTCAAACAACAAATTCTGGGTTTGTTTCAATTAAGACAAGATATTTTAAGATAAACTTCTGCAAAAGCACTTGCATAAAAAAATGCGTATTTAAAATCAACTTATAGAGAAGCTAGTGTGATAGAATATTTGCAATGCATGTACCCACTTTAGTTTTTAACTTCAAATTTTCATCTCTTATAAGTGTTTCTGGAGTAGTTTAAGCAAAAATAAAGACAAGTTCCAAATTCAGAATAGTGTAATGGTGTTCATGAAAGAACAAATTCTAATTATTCACCAAATAGAAACAAATGCAAAAATTTAATATCTTGTGCAATCAATAGTTGTTCCAAGTTTCCACAACACAAGTAAACTAGTAAAATAATAAAGAAAAAAGACCACTAACAATCTCACACACAGAAAAAGAAGAAAAAAAAAATCCCCAGAGGTTCAGGCAAATGGAAAAAAGAACACAAATGAAATTAAATGCTCAAATTGGAACTCAACGGGATGATAAACAAAAGTTGAACTTAATCAAAACAAACACTTAAGAACTTTTAATCATGAAAATAAATGACAGATGAAGCTATTCCAACTTTTAACCATCTTTAAGACCTAAATCAGTTATCAGAAGTAAAATCTCTTAAACCTTAACCCTGTCGCATTCTTCCCCATCATAACAATCTTTTTATCCAAAAATAGATAGAGGTGATTTGTAGTTGAAACATCCAACATCTAACGTGAGAATCAATGTTAACACGTTTCTCCAAATTGGCAATCCAAATAAAATAGGTTGAACTTACACAATAGATGGGCCTATAAACGTAATAGGAGTATGTGCCTTCCATCTCAGAATCTAAGAATCATACATCACCAACTAAATCCAAATGTTCATAAACTTAAAACAATTTTACAATTTAATGGAAACTCAAACTTTTGGACTACGTAAAATTAAAAACCAAGCTAGTTAAGGATTCAAAGATAAAATGTTTCCTAGGTATGAGACAACTGTAAACAATAGAAAGGCACATCTTTGACATTAATCTTGGCACTAATTAGCCCACCCCTTCAAAATTTATTGAAAGGTAAAAGATAAAAATTGCAAAGAATGGTAATTCAAGTGTCAAAAGAAAAGACTAAATAATTTTTGAATGGATATTTTATGCCTCTTTTTGAACAAAGAAAATACAAAAGTTACTAACCTATTCTGCATCACTTTATATGCCTCAGCCATGCACTTTTTTTCTCCTTTAAAGCACTATATGCCATTTTTTGTACTTCTTATTTTTCAAGATTAATTAACCATCTCCATTCAACGCATTCCTATAACTGAGCTTTGCTATTGAATTTAATCTTACCATGATACTTTTACTAATTATTCAAACATACTTGTATCTCCTTGAAGGAAGGTTTCAGCATGATTTGTAATAACAAATTCATTATCTATATCATCCCTTGCCAATGTTATTGCCTCAATTTCACTTGTAAATAAATTGTTCAAATCTTGCTCATGGTATGACTCACTTTCAAATAGAATATCTTCACCAACTTCTCTCATATCATACAAATCCCTTGGCATCATGTGGACTACAACACTCCATCCCTTATTTACCTCATCATCAACATAATACACCATTTGTGCTTGTGAAGCTTCAATATATGGGTCATGCTCTTCAAGTTCACCCATATGAATAGATTGAGAAAATTTTACCAAAGTGAATTTCCAAGCATCCTCTAAATCCTCTAGAACGTGTAGTATCAACCCACTTGCATCTAAAGAGGACAACTCTAAGAAAACCATAATAATTAAGCTCAATTATGACTTCTAACTTCCCATATTATGGCAAATTCGCCAGCCTCAAATTTTCATCATTATTGCTTGTAACACATGATGTGTTTGAAGTTAGAAAAACTCTACTATTTTGTGTTTGTAAACCTTCATCCCGTCCTACTGTTCTAAACTTGTACCCATTGATATTATATGCAGAATATCTTTTCGCAATTGGCATTGGGCCTCTAGCTAGATACTTTAATTCATCTAGAATTACATCTGTATTGTTTGGATTTGTAACCTATATCAGAAATCATATTAGTCATAAAACTAAATCATAAATTACACTAGTATATGTTTAAACTTACCCTTTGATGAAACCAATTTACAAATTCTTTACTAACTATCTTTTTTAACTCTGCATTTGAAAGTCTTTGATTTCTTGTCTTTCTCTTGGTGAATATTTTGAATTCACTGCCATAAGAGAATATCATGTTAAATTGAATTCATGGAAACTAATCGCCACATACAAGATATCTAAATACTTACTCAACATAGGGTTGGACTTTTGAATAATTTAGTAACAAATATCGATGTGTTTGTATTTTCTCTAATGGTGTAAGAGTGAAAGTCGATGAACTTCGCACTGATATCTACCTATTTGAGGATAAATAATTTGAAGATGTTCACTTTCATTAGGACGATCATTAACACGTCGACTTCTATTCAACCTTGATTCAACTTCTTCATACAATGAGTAAAAAGTGAGAGTCTCTTCAGCTAAATAACTTTCACTTATAGATGCTTCAGGTTGTGCTCTTTTTCGTACAAAGTACTTCAAATGTCCTAACATTCTACAAAAAGAAACAATAATTTAACCAATATTTTAATCAAAATAAATAGGTTAAACATAACTTCATGTATTTACCTTTCAATTGAATACATCCAACGTTAATAGACTGGTCCTCTTAATTTCACTTCTTCTACAAGATGACAAGTTAAATGGACCATCACAATGAAGAATGATGGAGGTAAAAGAATTTCCAAATGACAAAGAGTAAGCACAATTCGATGTTGTAACTTGTCAAGATCTGAGATATTCAATCCTTTACAACATAACTCCTTGAAAAATGAGGAAAACTCCACCAACATTGTAGTCACATGGTTAGGCAAAACATTTCGAATAACTATTGGAAGTAAATGTTGCATGAGGATGTGAGAATTGTGACTCTTAAGGCCAAATATCATATCGCTTTCATCATCAACACAACAAGATATATTACTTGAATAACCATCTGACATCTTCACATTCTTTAATGTATTGAGGAATATCTTTCTTTATTCTCTTGTCATTGTAAATAACAAAAGAATGTATTTTCCATTTTTCATTCGGCCAAAGGTCTTCTTTTATCCCCATATCTTTTAGATCTTGACGAGTTTGAAGATGATCTTTTAATTTTTCATCTTTGAGCATTGTATACAACACATTATCACATACATTCTTCTCAATATGCATAACATCAAGGTTACGATGTAAAAGATTTTCCTTCCAATAAGGAAGATTAAAGAATATGCTTTTTCTTCTCCATTGGTTTCCTCTACTACTTGACTCAAGATTTCTATCAAATGTTATGGCATGAAGTTGTTTCAAAATTTCTAACCCAGATAATAATTTTGTAGCACCTCTTTCTTCAATTGTGCCATCAAGTTGTTTTTTCATCAATCTAAATTTATGGCTTCTCTCTAAAAAGCGTCGATGACCCATGAAACACCACTTGTTACTACGTCTTAATCGACAAGGAAAAACATCAAAATTACTAGTTGGACAAGCATAACATGTATAAGTATTCCACCCAGATAGAGTACAAAGTCCAGGAAAATCACTAAATGTCCACATGAGAGACGTTCGCATTACAAACACTTTGTTTGAAAAAGAATCATATGTTTCAACTCCTTCTATCCATAGCTCATTCAACTCTTTCACTAAAGGTTGTAAGTACACATCTATCTTGTTTCCCGACATTTTTTTCCTGGAATTATCATAGAAAGAATAAAAGATGATTGTTTCATGCACTCCCAAGGAGGTCTATTGTATGGAATTAAAATAACTGGCCATATACTATGACTATTATTCATGGTTCGATAAGGATTGAAGCCATTTGTTGCAAGGCCAAGGCAAACATTTCTAGGTTCTAGAGCAAACTCAGGGTGAATTTGATCAAAAATCTTCCATGCTTTACCATCTCTTGGATGTCTCAACAATCCATCTGGGTTATTGTTTAAAATGTGCCATCTCATGGACTTTGCTGTTTTTGGAGACATGAATAATCTTTGTAACCTTGGTTTCATGGGAAAGTAACGTAATACCTTTACTGGTAGTTTCTTTTTTCCACTAGTACTTTTTTCCTTCCATCTAGATTTATTACAATATTTGCAATTCTCCAATTTTTCATCTTCTCCCTAGTATAACATGCAATTTTTTGGGCGAACATCTATCTTGGTATAATTAAGACCAAGCTTTTGTATCACCTTCTTTGCCTCATAAAATGAAGTAGGAAATTTTCCATATTCAAATGTGTCTGCTAATAACTCAAATCATTGTCATAGCCTTGTTAGTCATACCACACAAACATTTTATATGATACAACCTTAATAGAAAAGACAACTTCGAATACTTTTGACATCCTTCATACAACTCTTGGTTACAATCTCTAAGCAATTCAACATATTCTTCACTTGGCATGGTTTCTACAAATTCGGAAGGTCCTTCATATGCATCATAATCCACATCATCGTTTTTATTCATCCCAAATACATCATTTATCATATCTATCACTGGATTTTCATTTTGTGATGGCACATTTACTACATTTGTGTCTCTTGATTGCATTGTGTCATATGTTTCTCCATGCCAAATCCAAACTTTGTAATTTTTTGGAAACTGCTTGCAAATTAAGTGGTCAAACACAACCTTTTTGGTTTCCCATTTGTTATAGTGACATCTAGGACAAGGACACCTTATTGTACCATTGACAGAACGATATTCAAATGCCAAATCTAGAAACTTATTTAACCCATCTAGATTCAATTGTATTTAGTGGCATATCAATCCATGACTTATCCATTACTAAACCTGTCTAGCTGAGTTCAAGGAGAAAAAACTAGTTGTAAATAATTGGATATAAATGAGGGACTCAATGAGATTAGAAGTTGCAAACACTAGAATAGAAAACAAAGAATTATGAAAAAGAAAGGCAAAAGAAGTAATCATCTAAGAAAAAAACTATTCAAAATCCATAGTTGACAAACAAATATTTCTTAATTTTCTGACAACTAATTAACGTCTTGAAATCTATCTTAGTTTTTATAATACCTTCTTCTACATATCCTCATTTTCATATCACTCACCTTTAAGGATTTTTCCTACATATAACCTTATTTAACCATTGGAGGAAGATTTTCAAAATCCAATATCGTCATCGTAATAAGACTTATAGTTTTCTTCCTAGTGAATGAGCACAATTAGAGAGAAGAAATCAAGAATCTGTTCCCAAATTGACAAGAAAATTGTCAGCATTCTCCAACTTAATCCCTTTAACCTACCTTAAGGTAATGTTCTTTATTATTTACGACATACTAATCATAATGTTTAATTATGTTTTTGTTTTCTAAAATTTAGAACAATTTTGGTCGTAATATTGAAGCTTAAAATTTTCTTCCTATTTGATTTTGTTGATAGGTAGACACAAAATCTATCTCTGATGCATTGAATTCAGCTATTGCAGTAATAGAAAATATGAAACCATTAATCACAAAATCCTTGCTTTTTTTATCAATGTTTAATCTTTTGAATTAAAGAAAATAAATAATGATTTGATTGATTTCAAATTCTATAAGAGAATGAGAAAAACATTGGAGTGCATCTTTATTCAAACAGTGATGGAGTCAAATACCACAAACTATCACCATGGCATTGCTTAATGAGGTCTCACTACACATATTTAAGGACCAATATTTTCTTTTCTTGTACTTTTATTTTTATTTTTCATTTTATGTATTTACTTTTTAATTACAAAACTTAATATATACTGTAATTTTTTTTTATGAAAACCATGCTATATACTTAGAAGTCATGTTGATAAACTGTGCAACTTTCTTAAATAATTGACAGTGTATTTTATTTGTCATATAGCAAAGTACATATAGCATATATGGTGATTTTCCTTTTCAAATTGATTCCTCAAATCCAGAATGGATCTGAAGCTATAAATATGTCCCATTGAAAGATATGCACCGCCAAAGTTCTCTTTTTTTTCAAGTCAAGTACATTCACTTTAAATCTAAAATATTCTCTCTATTAAACACATACATAGAAACAATAGAAGAAATAATTAAGTGTGTACTTTGTGACACTATATGCTCTCAATCAAATGACAACGAAAATGAATTTAATGATTGTAATTTGTGGGAAAAAGACACACAAGATATGCATTAGTATTGAAGCATGAAAAAGAAAAACAGTTTTTGAGTGATGGAAAGGCATGGTACGTGAGTATGTGCAGTGAAGGTTGAAGCACACGAGAACAAATGGGATTGCATTCATTAATTAACTTAAACGACTGTTCTAAAGAGTAGCCAACCAAACATATAAGAAATATAAAAATCCAGAGAGAGTGTGTAATATATATCTATATACATATAACAAAATTCTCTAGAACAAATACATTGTATCTATAATTATGAGGAGCATCAGAGAGTAGAAATAAGAATAATAGTGAAAATTTAGTATGAGAAGCATTGAGATTCTTACTCTTTTAACCTTTGGGAGAGAAATCTACATTGATGCACTTGTGTTTGTCCAAAACTAGTGGGTGATTCTGAGTTGGAGAGAAGAGAAGAAAGTTCAAAGAGGATATACAAAAAAGATTCTACAGATATATACAAAAAAAAAGGCTTGTAATTGCAAAATATCATCTAACTTTCACAGGATTTTTAAATATTGAGTTTCTTAATGAGGTCAAGGACATGTGGCAATATAGAAATTTGATAAAAAAGAAGCACGCATAGATAAAACTTGAAAGAAGTCAACACTCTAAATCATCACTTGCTTCCTTAGGTTTAGGATAAAACAAAGAACCCAACAAAGAGCATAAAATCATAATTCAGTTATTGCAGATTAAGGTAAGAACACTAACTGATAAAATAAATATTATAAAAAATTTGCAAACCAATAAGAAATTTCATATCATATAACCATTATTGTGTCCAATCAGAGGAAAACATTTTTTTTGACATATGCCTCAACAATTAAGAGAAACTATAGCAGTGTGGAATGAACCATTATCAAAAACACAATATTTGGACCCTTCCTTCCGAAACTAACCCTACAATAAAGAAATCTTTTACAATATTCAAAAATACTAGAAGAATTGAATTGCCATAGAAGAATTACAACATTAATAACCTAAGAAGAATGCGAGAAAAAATCAATAACTTCTTCTATTCGATTGCACAATATTTAGAATTCTAACTTCAGAAATCATTAATACATGATCCAAAATAGTAATGAAGAACATAAATAAATACCTCAATAATGTTCCAACGAGTAACTGCTTCTTGAGCTCAACCTTGTACGATTTCAATTCCAGATCGATTCTCCACAAATTTTCCTTCCACCGCGACAAAAATTTCCATTAAATCAAGAGACCTTATGCTAATTAAAATGAATAGAGCAAACTAATAGTAGAATCAATAGGTTTAGGGTTCCAAAAATAGAGATAGAGGAATGGAAAGAAGAAACTAGAACGGAAAGAAGAAACTCTACCTTCAAAATGTGAATCTACAGTAGAAAACGTAAAGCTCAAATGATGTCATTGGTTTTCATCTTCGAAGGTAACATCCTCCGCAACATTTCTCAATGAAAACTGGTTTGGACACTTTAAAGTGAAACAGACATGGGCTTTTGCTTTATATAAATTTAACATCTCAATTTAAAAAAATTAAAATTTAATTATATAAAATTAAAATAACATTAAAAATTGTGACAATCAAATAAAACTAACAGAAACGTAAATATTAGTAGCATTTTATTTTCTGTCAGAAAACAACTGCTAATAAAAAAACTTTTTTTGTAGTGTGGATTGATTCAAAACAAATAAGAGTGAACAACACATAAAAAGAGTAAAACCCAAATCACACACAAAAAGGAAGAAGAAAGCATAAAATGGAAAGGAAAGGAATGATAAAAATGTGAGAAGCCATGGCAACCTTGAAGATGAGTGGATGTGTGTCGCCACTTAAATCAAGATTCAAGATAAGGCTTAAAAGAACTCCACTCCCTAAGGATAAAGACTCTCACAATGGTTGATACACAAAGGTGTTTAATTTCTCCAAAATGTTCAACCCTTGTACAAGTGTTAGAGGTCCCCTTAAATAGACAAGTCTAGGGGCCCCTTAGCAAAATAACAAAGTAGAAGGTTACAAAAGAAACCTAGCATGTTCTAGAAAGTAGGTCAACATAGGGTGCACATGGGTGAAATTTCGTCCAAGCCATCTAGGTGGAAAGTCTTCATGGCCAAGGCTCCGAAAGGAGGGTTCTAGAACATTCTAAAAGACTTGGTGTCCAAGGCATGTGGGCCTCCCCTTCTAGAAAGTCTTGTTCCTTCTTTCTCTTCCTTAGGACGCCAAGTGTCTCCTATGTGGTCCTCCTCCTTTCTTATTCCTACAAAAGCAAATTAAGGAATTTATTAGCATGTTGGTTTAAGGTTAAGCTAATCTTGAGTCAACAAGTCCACCCTTAAGTCAAGGTCAACAAGTCAACTCAAAATAGTCAACCACAACCAACTTCAAGAAATTGAAACTAAAGAAATGCAAAATAAAGATAGAGAGGATAATGTCTTCCCTTTTGTCATGCTCCTAGTGATCCTCCTAGGATTGGCCTCCTTGGAACTTGATGAGGTGGTCACATCTTCATCACATGCCATACTAGGGTTCCATCTTCACGGCACCTCCTCCGTTAGTGTTCAATGCCTTTTCCATCATCCTTAGCAATGTTAGGGTTTCTGCTTAAGCTTCCCCAGCCATTCGAACTGTTAGTTTGTTGTTAGTTTATGGTAAAGAATTTATTAAAAACACCTAATTATACTACCTCTATAAAACTAGACTAAAATCCTAATTTGACTAATTCTAAGCTAATGACTCATAATTAACCACCTATACCTACCCAAAACAATGTTATTGGGTAAGAAAAACTCATTAGATTAGGGACTTATCAATAAGCAACAAGTTAATGTGGATCTCGAGAAAATAAAGTTCATTCAAGAATGGCCTATCACAAAAAATGTGGGAGAAATTAGGAATTTCCATGGTTTGACAAGCTTTTGTAGAAGGTTTGTTCCTAATTTCTTTAATCTAGCTTCACCCCTCAATGCGTAAGACCCAAATATATATATATATATATATATATATATATATATATATATATATATATATATATATATATATATATATATATATATCAAGAATGGTGGGTTTGACATGAGTGGCATTATTTAAATTAATAAAGCAGTAAAAGGTTGCACAGTTGGTTAGAGTCTTGTTATGGGTTGGAGGTCATGTATTTGATTCCTAGTATGTGCAGTTGGTATGATTTATATTTTATATACTTATAATTTTTCTTGAATGCGTCAATTGTGTAGTGTAGATATTATTTGTAATGGTGAGTTCAAATCTTGGCTAGCACAAAAGTAAATTAGCTTTCTTGAAAATAGATTCGTTGAACAAATTTTTTTGTTTTGTTTTTTAGAGTGAGAGAAATAGAGGAGAAGACTTTTTCAGTATGGGGATATTTTGCGGAAGCTAGAGCAAGGACAAGGGAAGATTTGTTACAAGAATTCTGGGTAAAGGAAGTTATCTTTCTCTTTTTATGTTATTGGAGAAAAAATTAATATTCTTTTTCTGAATGTAAAACTCATTAATTTGGTGGTGTTTTAAGATGATAACATATTTGATGGATGAATCCATAGCAAAAATTGTGAAGTGCTCTTTTGGATTAAGTTTTTGGTAGAGGGGAAACTAATCTTTGTCTTGTTATTATGTGATGTTATGGTTAGAAAAATGGTTATAATTGGACATTTGAGAAAGTAATTAGCATTCCGGATGAATATAACTTGATAACCTTTTTTTATGGATGTATCTATGGTGATTTTTGTGAAGTGCAAGACTTTAGATATTTTTATTGGATTGAATTTATCATTTAAAGAAAAAGAGATGAAAAGTTTATATGAAAATTTCTCTAATTGACATGTGACATGTATGAACATGATGCTAAACATCAACTTATCGAAAATGACCAAATTGAACTTTTTAAAAAAATTAGAGAACTAAATTGAACCAAAAAATTATAAGAGAACTAAAATGAACAAAAATAACAAATTAGAAAACTAAATCAATAATTAAACCTTCATTATATTAGTGAATTGAATTTTTATTAGATCATATCAATCAAATCGATTATAAACTTTACACTCCTTTTCATTCTCTTTTTTCTAAATTCAAATCCATTCTCCCTTCCCATTCTCTCGGTAATCCCAACCAACAAAACATTAAAGAGTAGGTGAGACATTGTGTAAACAAAATTACTTCTTAATCCAAATGTTAATTTTTTTGGTGGCACACAATGTGAATTTGTAACTTTTGTTAGCACTGATGTAAGAATACCTAGAATAATCGGTGGCCGATGCAGACATATAACACTATTTTACAAATCCCTTACAAGTATTGTTGTGAGGGATACAAGGTTACAACAATGATTCAAAAGACTCACAATTCACAACTCATCAAATGCCTTTGCATTGAGTGAATCATACAATACTTTAATCAGCTACTCCGCAGTCCAACACCAACCTGTTTCAACAACGAAGGTGCAGGATTTGATTCTCTCATTCCATGTTGCTAATCTTTTCATGAATTTTGGGTACAAATAGTATAAGCACTCTCAAGCCTGTCCAAATGAGAGGTCCTTAAACGTTCATATTATCATCCTCTATGGGAATGAAGCCAAAATCTCCCCAGTAATATAACTTATACCCTTCAATCACGTCACTGCAGGATAGTCTTAAATTCTTTACCTGCATGCTTTACGCAATAAGAATAAGAGAAGCAAAACGATTAAAGAGGCAAGGCGGTTCAAGTTATGTGCCCATCTATTTCGGTTACAAGTTTCTTCTCCTGGTTCTATGGTGTTTCATTTTCATTCTTTTTCTTTTGTGACTAGAATGCACCAAAAAAACTACGACCAAGAAGCCAAATACAGAAAATGCACATAAAAATAACACCCAAACCCTGAAGGAACTAGGTATCCCTGTCCCATCTTTTTGAACACTAATCATTTCCTCAGAATAATTTGCTGACTTACGATTTTCCTCTATGGCTTTTAATTCGGATATGGAACCATCTTTGTGGCAATTCATTTTTTCATGATGCAAGCGCAATGCTTCATTTAGTGTCTTCACACATTCTATACTGAGAAAATCTCGCTGTAAATTTTCCTCATCATTGTGATCAAGTGTTGATGGGTCTGGTGGCTCTGGAAACTTGGCCCAGCATCGGGTAACCATGTCCACTTCTCGCCAGTCTGCCTTGTCAAAACTCCAATTCCCAATTTTGAATTCTAATCCATAGTGAAAAATTCTATATTTGATTCCTGGCTCAGGAACATATCCTGGGTATATCATAATCTCTTTGTTTATAGTATGCCTCAATTTCAACTGCATCAACAGCATTACAGGTTATATACAGTGAAACCTGTTCATAATCTAATGAGGGTATTATGGGGGAAGAAATTCGAAGATCATTTCAATCTACTGTAAGGTATGCAGCATAATCATGTGAACACTCATAAAGCATCAAAAGTTCAGAACGAAACCATGTGCAAATTATATCATATAAAATTTCAATACAGCATTTTGATTTTTTTTTGTTGGCTCCCGTGCTTGTGCTTCTATGAACGAACAGCTATGCTGAGTACGAATTGTGAAAATATAAAAACAGTATACCTCTGCTGCACCGAATGAATAACCGTACATCTCGCTGATCCAACCAGATTCATGGATGTCTCCTGTTATATTTCTGGCATAGCGAGCTCTGTCAGCCCGAACCTCCTCAGTTTTATGCAGCCAAAGTAAAGCAAATTTTCGCAAATCATCTATATGCATGATGATTACACCACCAACCTTGTCACAAGCCTCGGGATGGCTTGTATGCAATTTTGCAAGCTCATTGTCACAGCCAATAAGATAGCTAGCATGTAAAGAATAAAATATAAACAACAAATGAATCATCATACTTCAAGTGAAAGGCCAAGACAAAAACCCAGAAAAACAACGGCATCCACAACAATACATTGATGCCAACAATTCCAATGATAGGTTTTACAATGATAAATTGAATTCACAAGCTTACTCGTAGGGAGTTGAAACAGGTTTGCCGCGTGCAGCTTTGAATTCCCATGGGGTAATGGGGCCTCTCACTATCATATCAGCGTCTAGAATCACTATGAATTCAGCTTCGATATTTGCATGATTGAGCCAGTGGAGAACTGCAGCTGGTTTGTTAATGGCTGGATACCTGATATAAAACAGATAAATTCATTTCTTTTCCTAAAGTTTAAATACTTTGTCTAAATAGATATCCAAAAGTGATAGGATCTCCATAATTGTGCATTTGTGTACTGGAGCAAGATATACTATTTCAGCTGGCAACATCAAACGAAAGACCGATGAGTAATAGATTGTGACTCAAATGAGAGACAAATAAGCAATTATAATTCCAAATAGTTAATCTCTGCTCTTATCAATATCAATGTTATACAATTTAGAGATAAAGACACTCAATACAGAGACGTACACAGTAGAGCTGCGTTCTACGCACAAGTATAAGATACCTGGCCTCTGAATAACAGGTTAGTTACAAAAGCTGAAGTTGAATAGAACTTATAAAACATTTAGAAAACTTTTCGTAATAAGTTAATTAGAGGCCCAATGGGGCTCATCAATTGGTATAGTTCACAATATTTTCATAAGATGTTTGTTAAGACAACCAAGAGCTAGTCACGAGCAATAGACACATAATATAGCTCTTTTGGTTCTTATACCAGTTCACCTCAACCTAAGCTACGTCCTAATCACCTTTACAAATGTAAAAGAGTTTACTAATCAAACTTGATTACAATATTATACATCTCCACTTCTAGTTCACATGAGTACACAAAGCCACTCCTTGTTATCCTTGAGTATACAAAGTCACTCTTGGTTATCCCTTTGTCATGTAAATAAGGATGAGGAAGAACTTGTTGAAGATAGAGAAGATAAGCATAAAGGAATAAAGACAAGAAGCATGACAAAAAAAAATAAAGAAGAAGAAATAAAAAGACATGTAAATTGATAGATTTCCTAGATTATAGAATATTCTATGATTTTCTTAGAATATTGTATAATCCAAGCAAATTCTAGGAAGCTTAGCCGAATTTGAAAGATTGGGGTGTCTTTTGGAGAGCTTTTGACCAACACAATGTCACTTTCAAGTGCACATGATTGGTTATAACTTTTTTACTTGACCCTTCACAATTTCAAGAGCCAACTTGAGCCTTTTGAAGAGCAAATTGGTGCCTTTTGTGTGACTCTTGAAGGATTCATCATGAGTCATTCCTAATTTCAAGAAACTACCGTGTTAAACTAGATTAGGAGTTAACTAAATAGATTAAGTGGGTTAACTCTAGAATATGTGTTCTTAAGTGTCTTTGATAGGACCATGAATGTATATGTTAGGAGGAAGGTTATTAGAAAATAGGTTGTTATAGGTGGTTATCAGGTGGTTGGAGGGGGAAAGAGACTTTCGCTGAAAGTCTATATATAGGGAGAGGTAGCCTGGGTTAGGGGGGTGAGTTTTGTTTTGTTGAGAGGAGTGAACAGGATTGTGCTGTCTAAGACACGTAATCCCTAGAAATCGTGTATAGGATACTTTGTGGGCTACAATCTAAAATCAAAGTATTTCCTTTGGTTTGGAGTGTGTCTTTACACTTTTTATGTGTGTGAGTGCTGATAAATTGGTTTCTTTAATCGAGAAGCGTAACATTTGGTCCGACCAGCCGGATACCAAGAAGAGGAAGGATAATGGAAGGCAGAATGAATGCGATGGAAAGGTGGGCTAGCAATCAAGACAAGGCGATTGCAGAATTGAAAGAAAGTATGCAAGAAGTTAAAGAAATGTTGCGAAAATCCAAGAATCACGAAAGGAACTCAGAAGGAAGTGAGAATTCGATGAATGGAGGAAGAAAGGGAAGGAGAGAAGAAAAAGTTGAAGAGTCTGGGGGAAGAGCAGGAAAGTCATAAGTATTGGATGAAAAGGGTGGAATTACCCACCTTTGAAGGGGTTGATCCGATGGGGTGGATAGCAAGAGCAGAGAAGTTCTTCAAAATTCAAAACATTTCATCAAAGGAAAAACTTTGCCTGGCAATTATCAGTATGGAAGGAGGTGCCAACCATTGGTTTAGATTCTGGAAAAGAAAGGTCAAGAATCCTTCGTGTGAGGATTTGATAGAGGCACTGATCAGGAGATTTTGGGGAAAAGAAAGGAGTTTTTTCTTCGAAAAATTGGCAACTTTAAGGCAGAGTGGGGGAGTGGAAGAATATGTTCAAGAATTTGAGGTGTTAGTGTCACAAACTTCAGAAGTGTCGGAAGAACAACTCTTGGGATATTTTTTTGCTAGTCTGCGAAGTGAAATTAGAAGTCAAATCAGGCCCCATAATAGGACCTATTAAGAGCAATGGAAAAAACCAGAGATGTGGAAGATGTGCCGAAAGAATCAAGAACGGTAGGAGGAGGTGCATCCCGAAATAACAATTCTTCATTTTGGTATCAAGAAGGAAGGGGGAGCCATATCAAGAACATAAACTTTCAAAGGAACGGGAAACTCTCAAGGGACTTCCAACAACGTTAGCACAACCAAAAAAGAGGAAGGTGGGAACTCGGTTGGCTTAAGGATTTGAGGAAATTCAGTAGGGGGAGTGAGGAGCAAAGGAGTGTGTAATCTCTCATACCCAGAGTACATTAGGAGGAGGGAAGAAGGGAGATGCTTCCATTGTGGGGGAGCTTACACCTCGAGACACCGATGCCCAGAGAAGAATGTGTGGGTCCTAATCATGGCTGAAGATGAGGAGGCAGGCGAAGCGGGAGAAGAGGGGGAGATGGAGCAAAAGCACATGGAACTATCTTTGTTTCAGCTGGGGGCTGACTCAAACGAACACAATGAAATTACAACTATGGTTGAACAAGAAGAAGGTTTTGATCTTAATTGATAGTGGAGCAAGCCACAATTTCATTTCAGCAGATTTGGTGGTTGAACTTGGTCTGCTAGTGGAAGCAATGCCACCCTACAATGTGTTTTTGGGAGATGGCCATCGAAAGCTCACGAGAGGATGTTGTCGCATCATGTGGTGGAGGAAATGTTTTATTTCTTCCAACTAGGAGGTGTAGATTTAATTCTTGGGGTCACTTGGCTAGCGTCATTAGGAGAGGTTCAAGTTAATTGGAAAACCTTAGCTATGAGCTTTAGTGAGAAAGGGGACAAAGTGCAGATTAAGGGAGACCCAACCTTGAAAAAAAGGGTTATTTCTCCAGAAGCATTATTGAAAGAAATTAAGATAGAAGCTATCACATTAACATGGGAGTTGGGAAGAACAGAACTAGAAAAAAAGGAAGGTCTGGAAGAGAAATTAACCCAGAACAACAGGTAGAATTGGATATCATTTTGAGAGAGTGTGTTGAGGTCTTTCAGGAGCCGCAGGAGTTACCACCTAACAAGCACATGGACCATAAAATCCCATTTAAGGCGGGGGGATAGATCTGATTAATGTTAGACCTTACCGATTCCCACATATGTTGAAGACAAAAATTGAAAAGCAAGTTTCAAAGATATTGAGAACAGGGGATCATCAGACCCAGTAATAGCCCCTATTCAAGCCCTATCATCCTAGTGAAGAAAAGAGATGGTAGTTGGAGATTTTGCATTGATTACAGGGCATTAAACAAGGCCACCATCCCTGACAAATTCCCAATACCAGTGATAGAAGAACTATTAGATGAATTACATGGGGCTAGGTCCTTTTCTAAAGTGGACCTTAAAGCTGGATATCATCAGATTCGAATGGAGACATAAGACATTATTAAAACAACGTTCCACACTCACTAGGGGCATTTCGAATTTCTGGTATGCCCTTTGGGCTCATCAACACCCCTGCCACTTTCCAGTGTGTTATGAACACCATTTTACAGTAGTATCTGAGGAAGTGTGTATTAGTATTCTTTGATGATATACTAGTATATAGCAAGACATGGGCAGAACATGTGATTCAGCTAAAGCAAGTTCTCCACACACTACTGCAGCAACATTTTTTTTGCAAACAAGAAGAAATTCGAATTTGAGAAGACCCAAATTCAATATCTGGGACATGTCATCAGGGAAAGGAGTGGAAATGGATAACGAGAAAATGGTTGTAGTATACCAATGGCCTATCCCTTCAACAGTCAAAGCACTGAGGGGATTCTTGGGTCTCACGGGATATTATCAATGTTTCATCCGAGATTATGGCAAGACAGCAAGGCCACTGACGGATCTCCTCAAAAAGGGGAATTTTGAATGGACTCCCACAAGTACGTAATCCTTACAAGCCCTCAAAGAAGCTATTACAACTGCACCAATTTTAACACTGTCTGAAATGGGATTGGAGTTGTGTTGTCTGACAACAAGTGTCCCATTGCTTATTTCAGCAAAGCTTTATCAAATTCCTCATTGGCAAAATCGATATGCAAAAAGGAGTTGATGGCTCTAATTTTAGCCATTCAACATTGGAGGCCCTACCTGCTTGGGCAAAGATTTATTGTTCATACTGATCAAAGAAGCCTAAAGTACCTCTTAGAATAGAGAATTACAACCCAGAACCAGCAGAATTGGTTGGCTAAGTTATTGGGCTGAGTTTGATATCATATATAGGACAGGTACGTTTAATAAGGTGGTAGATGCTTTATCTCGAAAGTTTGAAGACGTAACAGAAAAGGAAAAGCAACTGGGGGTAGTTTTGAAGTGGAAGGGGATCCAACTTTACAAAGGATTAGAGAAGAGTTGGAGGCTAATGCAGATTCACACCCCCTTTTACCTTGGAGCATGGATGACTACATTACTAAGGAAGGCTAGTCCTATCAGCTACTTCCTCTTGGATTCCAAAGTTGATAGTTGAATGCCACATGACTCCAACAGGAGGACATTCGGGAGTGTTCCGCACATACAGAAAACTAGTCCAATCCTTGTATTGGGTAGGTATGAAGAAGGTCGTCACCGAGTTCGTGGCAGCATGTATGATATGCCAGCAACACAAATATCTAGCTTCGTCCCCACAAGGGCTGCTGCAGCCCTTACCCATCCCACAGGCTATATGGGAAGATATTAGCCTTGATTTCATTGTAAGTCTCCCTAAATCTAACGGCTATAATGTTATCTTGGTGGTCGTGAACAGGCTCAGCAAATATGGGCACTTTATCCCTATCAAACATCCCTATTCCGCTAAAGCCATCGCATAAATTTTTGTGAAGGAGATAGTCAAGCTCCATGGCATTCCTTCATCCGTAGTTAGTGACAGGGACCTAACTTTCCTCAGCCTCTTTTGGAAAGAACTATTCAGGTTGCAAGGCACAAAACTCAATATGAGTACCGCTTATCACCCGAAATCGGATGGCCAGACAGAGGTGTTAAACAGAACCTTGGAGACCTACCTTCGGTGTTTTAGTTCAGAAGAACCCAAGACTTGGCATAGCTTCATACCATGGACATAATATTGGTATAACTCCAGTTTTAAGGAGCAACTAAATGCACCCCCTTTGAGATTGTGTATGGCAGAGCACCTCCATCCCTAGCTCGTTTTGTCCCAAGTGAAACAGCAATGGAAACAGAGGCTCAAGAGTTGATGAACCATGATGAGGCTCTCAAACAACTCAGATACCATTTGTCCAGAACACAAGAACAAATGGCAAAATTTGCTAATAAAAAACGAAAACCCTCTCAGATTAAGGTTGGAGATTGAGTGTACTTGAAGATTCGCCCTCATAGACAGACTTCGATGCCAACTAGACTGCATCTGAAATTGTCAGCTAGATATTATGTCCCTTTAAAGTACTTCGACAGGTGGGACCAGTGGCATTTAGGTTACAACTACCCGACACAACTCGCATTCACCTAGTTTTTCACGTGTCCCAATTAAAATTAGTTGTACGGGGGACTCAGCATGTGGAGCAAGAACTACCAGAAGACTTACAGCACAGATCTTCAACTTGTTTGCCCACCAAGGTGCTAGATCGAAAGACAATTTTGTAGCATGGAGAACCAGTACCGCAATTTCTCATTGAATGGCAAGAAGGGCGATCAGAGGCAGCAACGTGGGAGGATGTGGCAACCATGCAAGATTAGTTCCCAGACTTCAACCTTGAGGACAAGGTTGTCCAGCCAGCGGAGAGTAATGATAGGACCATGAATGTATATGTTAAGAGGAAGGTTATTAGAAAATAGGTTGTTATAGGTGGTTATCAGGTGGTTGGAGGGGGAAAGAGACTTTCGCTGAAAGTCTATATATAGGGAGAGGTAGCCTGGGTTAGGGGATGAGTTTTGTTTTGTTGAGAGGAGTGAACAGGATTGTGCTGTCTTGTGTAGAGAGGGCATGTTGTCCCTGGAAACCGTGTATAGGATACTTTGTGTGCTACAATCTAGCAATCAAAGTATTTCCTTTGGTTTAGAATGTGTCTTTACGTTTTGTGTGTCTGTGTGCTGATAAACTAGTTTCTTTAACCGAGAAACGTAACAACCTCAAGTTGTGTCTTCTTCTCCCCTAGGTTGATCCTTATCTCTATAAAAGGAAGGCCTCTCCTTGTAAAATCACTTTTGAAAATTGAATGGAATTCGGTATGAGTTCACTTTGAAAGTCAAAAATTTTACTTTTTTTTCCTTGGTTCTTATCTTGAGAAAATTTGTGAAGCTTTCTCAAGTGACAAATATTCTTGCACGTATCCTTTGGGATTCATCACAAAAAGTAGTGTTCTATTAATTTTCTAATCTTCAATCCATTTTCTATTTCAATTGGTTACAAGTTATGTTCTCTAAGAGTTTTCTTCAACAGTGATGTGACCCCACCAAGCCTAATTGCACCTTCAAGTCCAAGCCCAAGCACATTAAAAGGTCCAATTACAAGATCAATGATGAAAAAGATTCAAAAGGGCCTCCCATTAGATGATCACAAATTCAATGGGCTTCACACATTATTCAAATGGGCCAAAGAGATCACAAAGACTTGAAGAAGTGCATGTAAATCTAGTAGTGTAGATTTAAATTGGATCATTGTTTGGGCTTTGCTTTCCAATAATACATAAGACATGAAAGGAACATAGGATGGGGTTCAAATTTGGCTCGGCCCAATTCTCTTCATACATGGCCGAGATTATCAAGACAAGGAGGCTCCTTTGCTTCATGGTTTGACTAAGGTTGGTCATCACATCTAAAGGCTAAGAATCCTTCTTGTTCTTCAAGCCAAGATCAAGGCCCACTCCATCCAGTGGCTCTCCTTTCTCATGTGTAAATGACTTCATATAAAAGCCAAAATTTCACTCATTTGTAGACACTCTTGAAATTTTATGCAATAGATGCTACTTGAGTTGAGAGCAATCCTCCCTCTATTGCCTTTGAGAGTCACCCCTTTCTAGAGATTTCCTCTCTCTACCTCTAGCCACCTTCCTTAGGCTAGCATAGATTAGGAAATCCTATCACCTCTCTCACTTTCCATTGCTTGCAAGTGCCTTCCAACTTGCCTCCATTCCTTCATCCAATTTCCGCTGCCATAGAGTTCTTCACGCACCTTTGGAGCTCCACCAAACAGGCTTCAAGCCATTACTCATGAGCCTCATGATTCTACCATTGTTCTTCCACTTTCCTTGGTTTGAGTTCTCCACACCTTGAATTGTTCAAGATCCTTCAAAAATCCTAAGGTTCACATCACTTTATCTTTCCTTGAGATAAAACCCAATGTCACACAAGTTGTTTGAAAATGATTACAAAGAAACTCTCACTAGATAGAATATAATCTATAAAGGCTCCTTGTATTAGAAAATAGCTTCACACAAAGTTCATTTTCTCTAAGTTGTCTAGTACACGATCTTTTTATTTAGCACATAGTGTAAACTATTGTATTAACAACAATAAATTCGTCTAGAAGCTCTTAAAATCCCTTATCAGTTTTACATAGAAAAACTTCTATTTATAGTCATCTTGAATACAACCATTGGAGCTTGTGTGCTGATCTATGTGAATGAATTCAGTGCTTTATCTACTATGAATAGGACAACTTTATCTTCTACAAATCCCTTTATAGCATTGAAATTACCAAAGTGAGCATACAAACTTAGAACTTAGTCCAGTGGTTGGAATCATCTTTGGGATGTGTGAGCCAACATTGATAGTGAGAAGATGATCAAACACTTTAAAAGTGTGATTTGTGATATCCACACATACATCACATCCACTTCTTGTGTTGTCTTCTAGACCTCTTATCTTCGTGTAGCATCTAGTAGTCATTAGTCTTACACTGCATCTAGACTTCATTTAAACTTGTAGTGTGTCTGGCAATCTTTGTGCAGGATCTTGGGTAGACTATGTTTAACACTTCTAGAATTTGTGTAGTATCTACCGCTTTGTGCTTTTGTGTAGACTTTAATCTTTATTGTGTTCATATTGTTTTTTCCGGATACACACTAAGTAACTTTGATTAGATCAACCAAAACTTACCATCATTTGTTACCATCATGAAAACCATGAGTTGTCATGATCAAGATTGAATTGACTGATAAAAGATACACAAATTATGCAAATAAGTTGTCTATACATGTATCAGGTCATCTATGCATTAACAGTCTTCCCTCTATCTCTCAAACAGTCAATAACCTACAATTAGTCTCCCTGACAGCCTTATAACTACTATATTCACTTAGGGACCTCCTAAAAAGTTACTGCAGTAATTGTTATTTCCTTTCTACAGATTAAAACTCCAATTCCCTACACTCTTATTGTTCCACACAGATACAGACACACAGAGGCCTGCGACAGTGAGCAGTGTTGAATATTAAATAAATAAATAAATGAAGTTTGATGGTAGTCCCACCCGACACAGATGGACTAAACCAAGAACAGTATGTTTGGAAGATCAAAAGTTAGCCCAATACATAACTAATAATAGTTGCATCCAGCTTGGGTCTAGAAGGTTTCACTTGTTTTAATAATTAAATAAAGTTGTGAAGATATATCTGTTACTCATTATCTAGTCCCCATGTTAGCAAGCGTACAGTTTTCTCTAGAAACAAAAATTAGGGAAAAATAGAAATTGAAAAACAAAAAATTAATCAAGGCAGATAACAAGTTTGACCATAGCAAATATAGTTTCAGATAAAATCTTAATTTTATCATCAGGAGAAGTTCATCAAGATGGAACGCTTTTAGCTACATTGGTTTTAAAATCTTCTGAAAAAACAAAAAGAAGTTGTAATATGTATCCTTTGCACATTTCATGTTATAACCCCTTTTGTTGATTGAATCCTATTTCCCAACTACATGTGTAGAAACAGAAAGTAACTAAGAAGACAAACATAAGACAATTGAAATACACATAGAATTACCAATCGCCTGTTAATGGATGCTGACTCATAGAAGGGACATAATGGGTGGGAGCCAAGTTATGGCCTTTATATAGCTTTAAGTCTGCATCAGAGCAGCTGAGAAGTCTAGATATATTTCCTGGCTGTCCACTTAAACGGAAGCTGTGCATAAGCCCTACAGTCTGCCAGTCAAAATATGGTGTGCATTCAGTGGAAAAAACAGTATGGATTTTAGGATATGGTCGGGTATCATCATGATCAATATGTTTTTGTACTGTGTCCTCCTTCAATTGTAGAGTAGCAGGAGTTACAATTTTTGGTTTAGTTAGTTCAGCAAAGGCTCTGCTTTTTAAAAAGTTCACATATTTAGACCATGCTGGTTTAGGGCAGCCGTTAGCAGCATGATGTAACAGAAGAGCTTCATTTAGAATGTTTATGCACTCTATACTTAAAAATAGTCCTCTCCGTAGATTAGGATCTATTTCCAACTGCATTACCTGCAATAAGAAATTTTCAAGCTTCATTAAAACATTAAAAATAAAAACTGATGTACGGATGCATTCAGTATAATGACTTAAACATTAGGCTTAAAATACTGAGTCTTATATATATACATCAAAGGGAATATCTATGCTTCTCTACAAGACTATGAGACAAGTATGTCACTTGAATATGAATCTGTTTTCTAAACGACAAAAGTATCCTCCTATTAATATGTTGGTATACATACCTCCCTGGGATAAGGAGGTTGAGGAAAGAGCTGGTCACAGCTATAAACAATCTCATCCTTATCATGGTCAGCCTTACTAAATGACCAATTTCCTACCCTAAATGGCCGCCCATAATGGAGAAGAATTGGCTCAACTCCCTCCCGGGGTGCATAACCTGGGTAGATCATCAAGTTATCATTGATCTTGTGATGGAGCCCAACCTGTGAGCAGCATAAGAAAAGCCAAATGGAAAGAGTGAGAGAAGGATAAAAGCAAAACAATTAGTGAAATTTAAATATTTTAAATACAAAAAACATTTTAAAGGGTCAACTAACTTCTGCTGCACCAAAAGAGTATCCATACATCTCACTAATCCATCCTTTCTCATATATGTCACCCGTTATGTTTACTCCCCAGTGAGCCCTATCTTGCCGTACTTCCTCTGTTTTTGAAAGCCAGATAGGTGCCAAAGATCGCAGGTCATCTATATGCATTGCCAAAAGTCCACCTACTTTGTCGCAAAGTTCTGGGTGTTTTGTGTGCAGTTGAGCCAATATATTGCAACAACCACTTAAATACCTAGAGAAGGAATTTTATTTTGTTTATGGCATGTTTTCATTGGTGATCCAGAGATTTAAACACTGAATAAAAAATACAAGATATCTGTACTGTTTTCAAGAAATTCAGACAAGTTTCATAACTTAGTTCAAATAAGTCTTTCTTGCTTGGGTTTAGAGAAGTTTATATTTTCAACTATACCATTAGACACTTTAAATCCCTCTCTCCTCAAAAAAAAAAATGTCAAATGAAAACATCCAGATCTTCAAAGCTTTAATATTCTTATAATCTTTGCATAAATGAAGCTAAACTAGCCTAATTACATCCTTCCATTGTTTGAATATCTAGCTATTAACACTATATCACTAAAAAGATTACTAACTAAACATTTAAGATATTAGTGAATACCCATAATATGCTGCAACAGGTCTTCCTTTCTCTGCAGCAAGTTTCCACGGTACAATTCGGCCACGGATTATCATGTCTGCATCAAGGATAATAACCCAGTCAATATTCTCTGCATCTTTACTATATTTGAGCCAATGTAAAACCCCAGCAGGTTTGTTTATTGCAGGGTACCTGCATAGTAAACAAAAATTTATATCTCATGCACCCTATTATAGGAAAGGGATGTCACTAATTTACTTCTGCAATATGGTATTTATGTGTCTTATTTGGCAAAAAATTGAAATTCACATCCCTGTAACAATACAAAAGTACTCACACTCAATGTGAAAAAAAAATGAGGCAGAAGCAGCGTAAAGTTTAACTAACCCCCAGCATTAGTTTCAGAGGAGCAGAAATCAAATAGAAAAAAGGTCTTCACTCACAATTCAAATAGTATATCCTTGGACTACATGCTTCAATAAAAGACATCTTGTCTACTTGAAAACAGATCAGTTAAGTAAAAAGACACTCATACAAACCAAAGCACATAAGTTTCGATTACCAATTGATGCAAACACAAATCAAGACATATACATTCACGGGAATAAATTAGCTAGAACAGAAACGAACAAAATTTTGCAATGATTAACGTCAACATCACACAGCAACACATCAGGCATTTTGCAAGACTGTACCACCAGAGTGGCAGTAGCTAACATAGTAAAATCAGAACCAGTGCCAATGATAGCAGATCAGTTCTCAATAAAACTATATCACATAAAACCAATCTACTCTTTTTCATCCCAAACTAGACTCCTGAAGTTGATTCAACTTCTTGCAAACACTGATTTGACTTTACCAGTCACCAGTTGTGGGGTGTTTGCTCATCGAGGGAACCTCAAAAGTAGGAGCTAAATGCATCCCTCTGTAAGTTTTCTTCTGCTCCTCAGTGCAACTGAGAAGACGCGTGATGTGACCCGGTTGCTTCGCCTTTCTAAAACTGTGCATGAGTCCAACCGTTTGCCAGTCAAAGTAGTTATTACACTCCACAGAGAAGAGAGTCTGAATCCTCCAAGGAGCTTTCTGAGCTGCTTCCACTCTCTCCACACTACAAATGACCAGACCCAGCATCACCAATGACAACAAAATTGAAAATTTCTCCATTGTGGATCAGCTAAAAAGTGAGATGCGAGGTGGGTTTTGTCTAATTTTGGGAACAAGATCTGAATTCCATTACTTTAATCGTTGCCACACCCAAGAGAGCCGGTGAGAACCCAAAGTCAAAGTTGGAGTTTTGTGGTAGATGCTTTTAGTTGACGAGGATGTCACATTAAATGAGTAAACAATATCAATTGCCCTCAAATAGTATGATCCTAAACTAGAATTTTGAAAATGAATATTTTACGCCTGAACGTGTTGATAATATTCTATAAATGAATAACATACATATAGATTTAAAAGTATAATGATAAAATGTAGAAAAACAACAAAATAAAAATGTATGAAATAACTATAATAGAGCGGTGAATTATAATTGATCCTAAAGTGTAAGTAGAAAACATTTATAAACAAAAATGAAAATAATTATTTAAATTTAGCCTAAAATTTTGGTCCCTATTTACATTAATTCAATCCTTTTTTTTTCTTTAATTCGTTCCCACTTTTTGTCAATTTTGTTCAAATTGATTTTTTTACTAACGTCGTTTAAATAATTAACGATATTAAATTGTGGTTGTCATGTGTCACTTCCATTTTTTTTTTATATAAAAGTTGTACATTTTTTTTCATGCAAGTCCCATTGTTTCCTATCTTTATTATTTTAAATTATGTTATGAATATTGTATCGGCTGCATTATTGTGTATATTTATTATATACGAACATGATTTTTGTAACATTTTTATTGTTTAGTATCATGAGTAATCGAAAATAAAATCTTGATGGTTTCATTTTTAAAGATAAAGAATCAACTTATCTAATCACACTAGCCCTTTAATGTTGTGTTCTTTTAGGTGTATTTATTTTTTAAGAGAATTGGAAAGCAAGGATTAACACTACAAGAATTCTGAATTTTAACAGAGGTTTATTAGGAGAGGTTAGAATAACCTCAATTAGTTCATGCACCTAGACGGAGTTCTTGGAGATCTCTTTTTAAACCGCAAGAAAAGTTCATTTCCTTTCTTACTTTTTCGTAATATCTCTATTCTCACCTTTTGAATACTGGTTTGTGTTGCTCGTGTGACCTATTCTCTTCTCGCCTAATCTAGCAGTCCACAATACTTCTCTTTATCTAATCTCACTTCAAAAAAACTTTCGTTTGCCCTCTTTCAACTTCAATGAAAGATCTCTCATTTGCCCTCTCTCAATCGAACCTTCCAATTAGTTCATGCACCTAGACGAGGTTTCCTAAACCCCTTGGAGATCTTTTTTTAAACCGCAGGAAATGTTCATTTCCTTTCTTACTTTTTCGTAATATCTTTATTCTCACCTTTTGAGTACTGATTCGTGTTGCTCGTGTGACCTATTCTCTTCTCGCCTAATCTAGCAGTCCACAATACTTCTCTTTATCTAATCTCACTTCAAAAAACTTTCGTTTGCCCTCTTTCAACTTCAATGAGAGATCTCTCGTTTGCCCTCTCTCAATCGAACCTTCCAATTTTTGTGGATTTCTTTTTTCGAATCTTCATCGGTGAATCGCAACTTCGAATTGGTAATGACTTTCGATTTTTTATTTTCAGTTTCATGTTAATTTCTAACTTTTCCTCTTTCATTCAAATTTGTTCTGCATTGTGCGATTGTAGGTTTAGTGGTTCGTGTTGCTTCACAGCTGCTTCACGTGTTCATAGTTGCTCCGAAGGTTTGCTACTTAACCTAACCTAAAGCTATTACAACAAGTGAACAGTTGTTGTGTGTGTACATGGTCTATTTGTGATTTCTTTAGGTGCGTTAGTTTTATGGTTTGTTGATTTCTAACTATTTATTTAAATATTTTTGGGTCGATTGTATGCTAGTCCTCTTCATATGTCCTCGAGTGTATTAATGGAAGATGAAAAAGTAACTCCTTTGGGATTGTCTGATCAACTTCCCTCTGCTCAAGCAACTTCTACCCAACACCGTTTTCTCTTAGCCAAGTTTGGAATCAAAATTTTGTTTCCCTTCTTTGATGGACTGTTTATAGATTAATATCAGGTTATTTCTAAGCATCGCCAGTTGTTGCTTCTTGTGGTTACAGAGGCAACCACAAATACCTAATATTGGAATACATTTTATTATTAATCTAAAGCTCAGTGGTTTTAGTTTGCAAATGCATTTTTAGAGGTATGGTGATATTGCTATTTTCTTCTTGTTTGAATTTATGCACGACTTGGATACTATTTTTTATTAAAAAGTGGTATCCATTGCAATGGATAGAGCTATCAAAGACATAGGGACTAGTATTGTGCAGTGTAGTAGTGTTTCCATAGCAATACAAACTACAAAGGAGCTTGTTTTAAAGGTTTACATATTTGTGATGCGTAGCTTCTAACTGCTTGATTTTTGAAATCGCATTTTTTGTAATTCAGAATTTAATTCCATTTGGATATATATATATATATATATATATATATATATATATATTGCAACACCCCTCTTTCCAAACACAGAAGCCAAACCCCCTCCCCTCTCATTTTCCTCTGCAAACTCAGTTCTTCTCTCTGTCTCACCTTCCTTACTTTTGATCAGATTTTGGAGAGGAAGTCACTCTTGAGCCTCCTGCTGCCTCCACTCATAGCCTCTCATCTCCTAGGTAAGTTTCCCTTGCAGCTTCAAGTCTGATTTAGAAATTTAACTCAAAATTCTGCTTCCATTCCAAGTCTAACCTAGTGCTCATCCTTTCTGTGTGATTGGATGATGAATTCTCTTAGGTTGGGTTGAGGAATTCTGCTCCCCTCTCCTAAATTGTCTTCCTCCAAGCTTTAAATCGAAAATAGGTAAGGGAAGCTGACTTTTCAACTAAATTTCATGCAAATTGTGTTTATGAATGATTCAATTATGTGATTGTGTGTTTAATTTGTGTTTTGGAAACTGTTTGTATGCGAATTTGGATGGTGGATGGTTCTGGGCGAGAATGCATGTGTAGAACAGATGAGTAATTCTGGTATTTTTGCCTAGGCGAGCAGCTCTTGCCTGAGCGAAACTACCAAGATGAACGCCTCTGTCACTGCGCGAAATCTCGCCTAGGCGAGCTGGACTCGCCTGAGCGAGATGACTTCTCGTCTAGGCGAGCCAGTTTAGCCTGAGCGAGAGTTCGCCCAGGACTTTTAATTCACCAATGTACGAGGTCTCGCCCAGGCGAGAGCAACTCGCCTAAGCGAGATAAATTCTCTAGCTTAGGCGAGACCCTCTAGCCTAAGCGAGATTCCCTGCAGAAGATTAGTTTTCTCACTGTTTTGATTACTTGATTGCTAGATTGATTGCTTTAAAAGGATGATGGTTGATATTGTATGTGATCCTTATGCATGATTACACTGTGTGATGGAATTGAGTATGAATTTTATGTGAATGGGAATATGTTGGAGTTAGGATTTCAAGGGAAATCCTAAGGAATGTGGTTTAGTTGGGGTTAATTGGATGATTTTTGATAGACTGTGTAATGAATCTTGTTTTATGCCTTAGCATAAAATAAAGCATGGTTTACTCTTCATTCAAGTTAGGTTACCCTTCTAGTTTCTATGGCGTGTTCTGTGTGTCTTCTACTTTTGCGATGATCATCCCAATTGGATGACGTGAGCAGATAAACTTGCAGGTAAGGATACACCCTCCGGGACGTGAGATGATTTCATTAGACGTACCAGTAGCATATGTGGCCTTTTCTTTCTTTTGCTTAGCTGATCGGGTATTTTGTAATCCCTTTAGTCGTGTATGGGCTGTATAGGTTGATCAGTGTATGTATGGTTATTTTGAGGATGACTGTATTATATATTATACTGGCCTACATCATCATCTGCTTCTGAATTATTAAAATTTAAATGTTTTATTTAATAGTTTAAAAACTATTGAAACGGGATGTTACAATTTTGGTATCAGAGTAGTGATTCCTTTAGGATCTGTAGGTGTGAGCTTGCTTAGCTTCTGTTGTGTGTTCTTCGTAGCGTGTTTGGCATAAGTTGTTGTACCTGTCGACTAATCTGATGGTTCCTTCTTTGTGTGATCAAAGTTATGGCACCTAGACCTCCTCCACCTCCTGTTCCAAATCCAGATAATCCTCATTTGGTGGGAGCAATTGAGGCGATGATTGCAGCCATGCAGCAGCAGAATGCTAACATGGTGAATCAACAGAATCTAGCCTTGCAACAGAAGCGACTCAGCAGAGGCACTTGGAAGCCCTGCATCAGATAGGGAAAATTGTTCAGCCTCTGGTTCTTCCCAAGCTTGACTGCCACGAGTGCAAGAGTGGAGTTTGGAGGATTTCCTACAACACCATCCATCCCGTTTTGATGGAAAGGTTAGCCCGGATGGAGCTGATCAGTGGATGCGGGACATGGAACGAATCTTTGATGCTAAGAGATGTCCTGCAGAGAACAGGCTTGCATACACTGAGTACCTTCTTGCTGGAAAGGCCGTGCATTGGTGGTCCAACATGAAGATGATGTTGGAGGACAACCATGAGACCATCACCTGGGAACTGTTTAAGAAGAAGTTCTATGTTGAGTTCTTCCTAGATAGTGTGAGATATGCGAAGGAGGTTGAGTTCTTGCAGTTGATGCAAGGAGACATGTCAGTGTCGGAGTACGCTGAAAAGTTCAAACACTTGGGTAGATTTAACACCCTGAAGATGGCAGAGGACTGGCAGTGTAGAAAGTTTGAGAATGGGTTGAGGGGTGACCTCAAGCTCATTGTGGCTCCGCTCTCTATCAAGGAATTCCCTGCCTTGGTAGAGAAGGCAAGAGTGATAGAGAAGCTTAAGGCTGAAGTTGAAGCTCAGCAGAAGTCTCAGCTGAAGGTGGGAGGGCCATCTGGGTCCACGAGCAGACACGACGATCGGAAGAAGCCATATTATAGGCCTCAGCCCTAGGGGCCCAGGAGGTTCTCACATCAGCCCTAGCAGTTCCAGCCTTCTAGGCCACAGTGCTTCCACTGTAGGGGGCCCCATCTGAGGAGTGCCTGCCCCCAACTTTCTGACAGGAGGACATGCCATAGATGTGGCCAGGTGGGCCACTTCATCAGGGATTGCCCAATTGACAGGAGCACAGTACCGAGGCCTTCACCACAGCCTCAGTCATAGCCGTCGAGGGGAGGTGCGAGGCCACAGGCGGCAGGTCGGGTGTACGCTGTCACTGGTGCCGAGGCAGCTGGATCAGGTAACCTCATCATCGGGTCTTGTGTGATAGCTGGTAGGAGCTTGCATGTTTTGTTTGATTTGGGAGCGACACATTCTTTTGTGTCGGAATCTAGAGTGGTGGAGTTGGGTCTTCCAGTGAAGGAGCTCCAGTATGACCTGGTAGTGTCCACACCTGCTTCTGGGTTGGTCAGAACCTTAACCGTGTGTGCTAGGTGCAAGATCGAGGTTGAGGGGCATGAGTACAGGGTAAATCTCATCTGTTTACCCTTGGTGGGACTAGATGTCATCTTGGGGATGGATTGGCTATCTGCCAATCACATTCTCATTGACTGCAATGAAAGGAAAGTATTGTTTCCTAGCTTAGAAGATGAAGACCTGTTGGTGTCCTCACAACAGGTGGACAAGGCAATAAAGGAAGGGTCTCAATGCTTCTTGATTCTGACTCAGTTATCCGTGGAGACTAAGGTTGGACCCTTGGAGGCGCCTGTAGTGGGGGATTTCTCAGATGTGTTTCCTGAGGATGTGTCTGGCCTACCCCTTACTAGGGAGATAGAGTTCTCCATTGACCTGGTGCCAGGAGCAGGGCCAGTGTCCATAGCACCCTACAGAATGGCTCCTGCTGAGCTAGTGGAGTTGAAGAAACAGATTGAAGAGCTGCTAGAAAAACAGTTTATCAGGCCGAGTGTATCACCTTGGGGAGCGCCGGTGTTACTAGTTAAAAAGAAGGACGGTAGTTCCAGACTCTATGTGGATTACAGGCAGCTGAATAAGCTAACCATCAAGAACAAGTACCCTTTGCCAAGGATTGACGACTTGATGGATTAGTTGCACGGTGCTGTAGTGTTCTCCAAGATTGATCTGAGATCAGGATACCATCAGATTCGAGTCAAGTCTGATGATGTGCAGAAGATCGCTTTTAGGTCCAGGTACGGACACTACGAGTATGTAGTGATGCCGTTTGGTGTGACTAACGCCCCCGCTTTGTTCATGGACTACATGAACCGAATCTTCAGGCCATTCTTGGATAAGTTCGTGGTGGTTTTCATAGATGACATCTTGATTTACTCACGGACTCCAGAGGAACATGCGGAGCATCTGAAGATAGTTCTGAGCATACTGAGGGAGAAGTAGTTGTATGCAAAGCGGTCAAAATGTGAGTTTTGGATGACTTCGGTTTAGTTCTTGGGGCACATGATCTCGGCTCAGGGCATAGCAGTGGATCCGTCTAAGGTAGAAGCTGTGCTAAATTAGGAACGACCTAAGTCAATGACTGAAATAAGGAGCTTTGTGGGACTAGCAGGTTACTATAGGAGATTCATTGAAGGATTCTCCAGGATAGCAGCACCCTTGACCTAGTTAACCCGCAAAGATCAACCTTTTGCTTGGACCGATCGGTGTGAAGAGAGCTTCCTAAAGCTAAAGCAAAAGTTGACTAGCGCTCCAGTGTTGGTGATTCCTGATACCAGTAAACATTTTGAGGTTTACTGTGGGATTGGGATGTGTTCTGATGCAAGAACGGAGAGTGGTGGCCTACGCCTCACGACAATTGAAGAATCATGAGAAGAACTACCCTACGCATGACTTGGAGTTAGTAGCAATGGTGTTTGCACTAAAGATCTGGAGACACTATCTGTATGGTGCACAATTCCAGGTTTTCAGTGACCATAAGAGTTTGAAGTATCTGTTTGACCAGAAAGAGTTAAACATGAGGCAGATGAGATGGATGGAGTTCCTAAAAGACTTTGATTTTGACTTGTTGTACCACCCGGGGAAGGCGAATGTGGTGGCTGACACCTTAAGCAGAAAGGCGGTCCACGCATCTCACATGATGGTCAGGGAGTTGGATTTGGTGGAACAGTTTAGAGATATGCAGTTGCAGGTGGTGTTAGATGAGGGAGTCATTAGATGTAACCATCTCACTGTGTCTAATGATTTCCTTAATCTGATAAAGGAGAAGCAGCCATCGGACCCCAAGCTACAGAGGACAGTAGAGTTACTTGGCACTGAGAAGGCCAAGGATTTCTTGATGGGAGGTGATGGGGTGCAGAGATTCAGGGGCAAGGTTTGCATACCTGAAGACTTAGAGCTGAAAGGTATGATTCTTGAGGAAGGGCACAAGAGTCATTTTAGCATGCACCCAGGCATGACTAAAATGTATCATGATCTGAGGGAATCGTTCTGGTGGTCGGGCATGAAGCAAGATGTCGCTCGATATGTATCGTCATGTTTAACCTGTCAGAAAGCTAAGACAGAGCACCAGAGACCAGGGGGGATGCTTCAGCAGCTTGAGATACCCGAGTGGAAATGGGATAGCATTGCTATGGACTTTGTCACCCATTTACCTCGGACCGTGAGGAACCACGATGCTATATGGGTGATAGTAGACCGTCTCACCAAGAGTGCCCACTTCCTAGCAGTAAACTTGAGGATGTCTGTGGCGAAGCTAGCATAGTTGTATATCAGTGAGATCGTGAGGTTACATGGTGTGCCATCGAGTATAGTCTCTGATAGAGACCCACGATTCACCTCCCGCTTCTGGCAGACGCTGCAGGATGCCATGGGTAGCAGGTTGGCTATGAGCTCCGCTTATCACCCTCAGACCGATGGGCAGTCCGAGAGAACCATCCAGTCCCTTGAGGACCTCTTGCGGACGTGCGTGCTGGACCATCTGGGTGTGTGGGACGAGGTCCTACCGTTGGTGGAGTTTACATACAACAATAGCTTTCACACCAGTATTGGCATGGCACCTTATGAGGCCCTTGATGAGTGCGTATTTTTGCCCTCATTTAATGTTTAATTCTGGGTATTTAATTAAATTTGTGTGCCTAAAGAGTGATTTAATTGATAATTCTGATAATTAGGTTGTTTGAGCTTGTGTGATAAAAATGTCTTAAAAAGTGATTTTTAGCTGCATAAATTATTTTTGGATATTTTAACG
>Ga0214545_1001901_pt1 | contig 39914 bp, 18 predicted proteins | sample CNSS4metaG_FD_160064 | JGI IMG/M metagenome (GOLD analysis project Ga0214545, IMG submission 160064) | Root nodule microbial communities from cowpea collected in UCLA plant growth center, Los Angeles, California, USA - CNSS4 | ecosystem: Host-associated > Plants > Roots > Nodule | place: USA... | reverse complement strand
AATTATAAATATATATATATATATATATATATATATATATATATATATATATATATATATATATATATATATATATAATTAAATATAATTTGACATACGAGTTGTATTGCATGTAGCATCATACGAGGAGGAAAACATGTTAAACAAGTTTAACAAAAGAAAAATGTCATTTTAGTATTTTAAATTTTGAGGAATTATTTTTATTTTTTCAATTTTTATATTAGTTTTTTTTATTATATTAAATGTAATTTATATGAAAAATATTATTATGCCATGTATGTCTTTTAAATTACTCATTCGAAACTATAGACAGATGCTAAAAAAACATTTTGAATTATTGATACTAAAAGTATTAATTTTAGACTTTAGAAGATAAAAGCAAATTTATTATAAATTTGTTAATATTCCATTTTAGTATCATAAAACTAATAAAATAAAATATTTCATTATAATATTCACAACAGATAATTCTGAGTAAAAAATATATTAAAATAGTTTTCCAAAAAATAAAACTAGAAAAATGTGACATTTTATACAATTATACTAAACCAACAAAAGCATTATACCAAAATTAATTACTCAGACTCTCAAAGAATCTCACAATTCTAACGATTGGCTTCTCATCCTTCAGATGTTCTCTATACCTACACCTTCATCTACTCACAAATAAGGTAATAATTAAAAAAAAAATAACACAAGACAAACAACACAAGAGAGGGTAAACTAATAGATTAAGAAACATCATATATCAATTGAATATGTTACCACGTCATACCAAATAACTCAAAACAATTATAAGTACACAATCCATAAGATAAAGACTCTTACAGACTCAATCATCCGAAACAATACATTAATGTCGGGGAACTTGGAAATCATGCACTTGTGATGGACAATCTTCCACCCAACAAGGTTAATCGTTTTATTGTGATAAAAACTACAAATTGTTCTTTAGACAAGGACTTCCTACAACTCTCACCACCTAATTTATCCTTCTCTATATTAGTATGAATGCTTAGTAGTTTGATGAGTCATTATTTTCCTCTATTCTACTACCTTTTTTGTGCCCATCTTGATAGATGTTTAGTGTTTAATTCTTTATCTATAGTGTGTTTTCTTCTAATGGGCTTTATTGGACCATTATTCTGAATTTTGATTAATTTGGGATTATTTGGTCTAATTTTCGTTTGTATTTATTTTTATGTATTTGAAATTATGAGTGACAAAGTTGATGTGACCACGTTGGGGTTTGGTTTTAGGGGGGAGAACCCTCATTTTTACGTTTTGTCTTCTCTTAATGCATTTTTTAGACCCTTGGAGGAGACCATTGAAAGAGATACTCCATTTTCTTTTTTTTCTTTTGCATCTTGAGCCAACACCCACTTGGAGATTTTGTAATTTCTACACTCTTTTAAGCTTTATAAATTTCGTTTTCACATTGGGACAACACCCAACTTTGGGTTTTCATCTTTCTTGCTCAGTTCACGTTTTCATCTCCTCTTCAGGGTTTTATTTGTTAGTTTGTTGTTGGTTTACGTTTCTACAGCATTTTCTTTGCATTTGAATGATTGTATTTCGTTTTAGGTTGAGTTCTAATTCAAATTTCATGGACAACTAATTGAATGTCTTGATTTCTTGTGGAGAATGAATTGAAACCTTGAGGTTAATGTTTTGTTTGATTGGGTTTTGTCTTACTCTTCATTCAGATTCTGTTTTTGTGCTTCCATTCTGTTTATGCTTAGTTTGCAGAGTGGGTCATTGTGTTTTGAGGTTGTCTTCATGCTTAATGACACTTTCACATATTGAATGAATGTGTGCTTTGTTTAAATGCATATTGAACTCATTTTTAATCTTCGCTTAGTTGCATTATTTCGGAGTTTATGAGAGTTGATAGAACTAATTAGTTATGTGACCTATGATTGGTGGATTTTCATTTGAATCAAGGAATCAATGTTGTTTTTGCTATTGTTTTATAAAATTTGAAATTGGGATTATTACATTTGTGATTCTGCCAACCCCCCTCCTTCATCTTTTATGTTGCATCTGGAACCTTTGATTGAAAACATTGGTAATTGGTAGATAACCTAGAGATAGTTCCTTAGTACTACATCTAAACTATTTTATTTGGTCAGGAATGACCTCGACCATAGAGTCTCAAGATAAATTCCATTTTGTGTCCTTAATTCAATGCACACCCTAAGAAACAGATAATTCTCAAGCAATTTGCCCTTGCAAATTTGTTCATCCTTTCAATCCATAACTTGACAGATTTCAAATATTCATCTCATCAATACACAAAAATTTATATACATATCTACCTTAAACAATCCATTTTGAAATTTATAAAGCATATTTAATGTCATGCAACTGCCTCTCAACACCACTAGTTGTCACCCAATGCACCTCAAATAAAGAAGTCCCAAGAAGAGTATCGCTCAATGCCAACTTTGATGTCACCAGCGAGAGGAACCCTCGCCAAGCGACAACCAACTCAGAGAAGCCACTACCTCAATGGTGCCTAGTGCTATTAATGGCACCAAGCGCTATCAATTGCACCTAGTGCCATCTCAATTAGCTGAAATTTCTCTTTTTAAGTTTGATTTGTGTAATTTGATGTTCCTTGAGTTAATTCACAATATTAAAGACAACATAGATCATAAAATTTGTGGTTCTTAACTCAACCAACATCAGATTACCCAAGTCATATCTCATAGAGGCATTTTCCAACAAAATAAAGCAATAGCTCTCATTCATATCACAGTTCAATGCACAAAGATAACAATTTCACAATTCAATTATATCATACATAGTTTATCAAAGTATCACAAATGCTAAAGAAACAAGAAATTAGTACAAATCCATCCAAGCAAAAAATTTAATTTAAATTCAACAATAATCGCAAAACAAACATATCATAAACTTAAAAGTTTAGCTTCTCCCACTTGTAAAACACATTAAATAGCTCTAGATTCTCAAAACATCTCTAGCTCCAAAGGATGCTCTATTTACACATAGAAACATCACAAGAACGATAAGGAGAAACTGTTATGATCACTTATTAGCAAATACTCATATTACTTATTAAAACGACACATGCAACCAAAAAAGGATTGCATGCAATGTGATGGTCTCCTCCTCAAGAAAGGTAGGTCAAAGCATGAAGATGAGAGCAAGGTGATAAGTGGTGCATAGAAGCAATGGGGGAAAAGGTGTGAGAGGGCTTAGTTTTGGTGAGATGGTGGGGGTGCTCTTACTAAATGTTGGGCCAACTCAAGAGGAAATTGCTCTAAATAATCCATCCACTTTGTGTGTCTCTTTCCGAGCTTATGTTGTCCCCTCAAATACTTAAGTGACTCATGGTTCCTATGAATGACAAACTCCTTGGACACTAGATAATGTTCCCATTTTTGAAAGGACCTCACAAGAGCATACAACTCTTTATCATAGGTGGGACAGTTGAGAGTGACACCAATGACGTTTTCACTAAAATAGGAAATGGGGTGTCCCTCTTGCAACAAAACTGCATATATTTCCATACTACTTGGATCACATTTTATCTCAAAAGTTTTTGAAAAGTTTGGTGGAGCTAGAATGGGTTTGGTGAATTTTTCCTTGAGTTGCTTGAAAACCAAATCTAGTTTCTCTCCTCGCACAAACTTGACATCCTTTTTCATTAATTCATTGAGTGGTGAAACTAGACTTGAGAAGTTAGGCATAAATTTTCTATAGAAAGATGCTAGCCCACAGAAACTCCTAACTTCTACATTTTGGGAAGTTGGCCAATCTTGGATGGCCTTGATTTTGGTGGGATCAACATGCACACCATGCTTATTGACCATGAACCCTAAGAATACTACATTTTCTTCACAAAAAGTGCATTTCTCTTTATTTTGCAAAATAGATGGTTGTCTCTGAAAGTGGAAAGAACAACCTTTAAGTGTCCTAGATGCATGAAGACTCTTGCAATACGCTAGCATGTCATCAAAGTACACTACCACGAACTTCCCTATGCAATACCTGAGAACATGATTCATAATCTCATGAAAGTGCTAGGTGCATTAGTTAAGACAAAAGGCCTTTAACCACTCATATAAACCAAACATGGTCATAAATGCAATTTTCCACTCATCATCATCTCTTATTCTTATTTGGTGATAACCACTCTTAAGATCAATTTTGGAAAACATGGTAGACCCATGCAACTTATCCAACATGTCATCAAGCCTTGGGATAGGGTGCCTATACTTTATTATGATGTTGTGAATAGCCCTACAATCACAACACATTCTCTATTTTCCATCATTTTTGGACACCAAAAACACGAGCACGACATAAGGGCTTGGGCTCTTTTGCACCCAACCCTTTTCCAAAAATTCTTGAACTTGAGTTTCAATCTCCTTGGCTTCTTAGGGATTAGTTCTATATACGACCCTATTTGGTAAGCTTGCCTCAAGAACAAAGTCAATTTTATGTTCTATTCATCTAATTGGAGGAAGTCCCTTGGGGCCTTCTTAGGGGAACACATCATCAAATTCCTTTAAAGAGTCTAGAGTTCATGTAATGCATGTGAGTGCTCCTTTACAAAAAGAGGAGATAGGAAGCTTGTTCACATAGGAGAGTTTTCTTTAGAGGCTTCTCAGACTAATTTGTCTCCCTATCAATGACCTTGGGGGAAGGAGCATCACTCTCCCCTTCCTCCTCTTCATCTAGTATGCATGTGTTGGAAGTGTTCGCCTTTTTCTCTTTGCATTTTATCTCTTCTTTTCTCTCTTTATCCCGTTTTTATTTCCTCATTTGTATTTGATCCTTAGCACACCTTAGATTGTGTTAGGTAATGAAGCACAAACTTTTTTCTCCATGTGTGAGAGTGATTTCTTTGCTAAGACCATTATGGATTATTTTCTTGTCAAATTGACATGGTCTTCACAACAAAATATGATATGCTTCCATAGGCACTATGTCACAAAGTACATCATCCTCATAATTGCCTATGGAAAATGTCACCCTCACTTTTTGGTTCACATTCAAATCCCCTTTTTCATTTAATCATTGAAGTTTGTAAGGTTTTGGATGATAAGATTGTGAAAGCCAACTTTTCTACAAACCTTGTACTATAACAATTGCAACATGAATCATTATCCACAATGACTCATGCCACTTCTCAAGTCATTCTAATATTCAGATTAAGGGGAATTAGTGAGCCTTATTTCCCTTTCTAAGGAAGTCCAACAATACATGACATTTTGTTGAAAGCTTAGGGTTGCTAGGGAAACCTTTTTCTCCTCACTCACTTGGTGGCTAGCAAATAGATGTTGAACATTCATCTCCCAATCTAAGCATGCCTCAACATCTTTCCTGTGGAAATTATAACATCCTATGTGGATATTACTTAATAAAAGAAAATAATATTTAAAATAATTCGACATTTAATATTCATTCCTAAAAGCGTGGGAAATTTCAAACTTTATTAAAGCGCCAAAAACAAATCTATAATGTATTTCAAAATTCTAGATTACAAAACCAACTTAACTAAAAATTACAAATAACCAAAGCAAGTGCCTTAAATAAAAATCCCAACAGTTAGCCCTCACTCTGGCTTTATGCATCACCAACATCACCTAAAACAACATTTGCTCCTATGTGACAAGTCATACAATCATTGCCAAACAGAAACAGAAAGGGTGAGCTGAAATTATCATAACCACACATATTTAGTAACATAGACACCCCACCCAAGATACTCTAACTTATAACAATACTCATTCTCAACACCCTTGTTGCCCAAGGTATTCTAAATCCTCGTCTCCCCACCTATATGAGACTAAACTATCCATTCCCATTATACACGTACTTGACCGTGGCCTTAGGACGTATCATACTTCCACGAACTTACCCACTCACGGTCCAACCTCTACGAACCTCCATGCTAGTAGTCCAGCTGTTACGGACCTCCCCACCTATAGTCCAACACGCGTGATTCATCCAGCTATGAACCTCCTCGCTTGCAGCAACTCTTAAGTGTGAGCACGGAACATACAAACCTCCCCACTCGTATCCTCACACGAGAGTATCATTAATATGAACCTTCTCGGTCATATTAATCACGCGTTCCATCATCAATCATGAACCTACCCGTTTGTGATAACGTCAAGCATATCTTGAGCCAAAGTCGTCATCTCCAAACATGCAAAACCCTTAAAATCATCAACCTGACCTATATGAGATCAGCACATACGCAACCATGGTCATAGGGATTTCATATGCTTCCACGAACCTGCTTGCTCGTGGTCCAACCATACGAACCTCCCTGCTCGTAGTTCAACACCTGTAAACACATGCTATGAACCTCCCCACTCATAACAACATCAAGTGTAAGCACGAAACATACGAACCTCCCTACTCGTATCCCACACAAGAGTACATCCAATAAGAACCTCCCCGTCCATATTAATCGCGCGTTTCTAACTCCATTACGAACCTCCCTGTCCATCCACACCGCTAGGCGCTATACAAATAAAGCGGATTTTACTAGTTTAGGCAATGCAGAACATATTCTAACATACTAAGTCATCGCAAGCACACATCCTGAACACCAATTACGTATTTTTACACTTCAACATGCCTCAATTTTCATCACCACAAATCAAGTGAATTTATCATGAATAATCACTCATACACTCACAATTTGCACCTTGAATTTAACCATACATACAATTATCGAATGATCCTTCATCCTCATATTAAGATTCACCAATAGCCATGACATGAAGCTCAATGCATATTCATAAAGCTCAATATGACTAATTTGCACATCTACCTGCATATCTATTTCATCTATATTGATATACATGTACTCATCAATAAAACAATTCTCAACATGTGAATAAAACAAAAGAACATACATGTTCATGGAAAGCTCACAACGAAACCCAATTCCAACTCATGCCACATTGAACATACCTCCAAAACCTTAAGACACCCAAAAATATTCTTACTCTACTAGATCATCCAACTTTTAACTCTTGTACACTATGATATATTTAGCTTTACAAAAATAATATTATACATAAAATTTAATATAATATAAGACCCAACCGTACTACAAATTCCCAGACTCCCTTTTAACATTGTCGCCTCCCACAAATAAATAGGACATTACCACACTAATGGGAATCCATGGTTTAGTTGCGACAACACATATAACTCGAAACTTATAACTTATCTCTCATAAACTAATTTTTTTATATAATAATGCCTTCAACAAGTTTGTTTTACTCGTCCAACCATACTACTGTCTGGATTCCAAAAATTACTCACCACTAATTTCATAATAATTAAAGAAATCAAACACCTTAAATATCAAAGTAAATAAAAAAAATAATTGACTAAACACTAACACTCTGAAAGCATTTTTCTACTATTTCATATGAAAATAATTCAACAAAAACAAAGTGGGAAACATGATTTCCAAGCCACAACTCATTTAAAAAAAAAAACAATACTTCCAATTGTCATAAAATAATTTAATAATTTAGTATCGAGCAGTCTACAGAACAAAAAAAATAGAACTATTCTACAATATATTTTGTCCACGTAAAAAAACTACTCGTGAACTCAACCACTTACCACTCATTCGTATTATTATTCTTATAATAATAATAATAATAATAATAATAAAAGTCATCATACATATGTACTTTATTTAGAATAACCTCTTTTTTTGTCCTTTTTCTAAACCTCACGTCTTACACCTATCTAGACCCAATAATAAATCTAAATATCCTCATTCATTTATTACCATGTGTAAACAAAATGTTCCATATGTATTTTATAATTATAATATATGGATATCAAAAATTTATTGGAAAAGCACTAACTCTTCTCTTTTCTTTTCTTTCCCTTTTTCACGATACATTGTCTCATTTTTTTTTTCGTATACCAACTACAATAACCATCTTTATCTCACCATCACAAGGAACTCAATTTGTGAAAAATATTAAAATCACACTTGTTGCCTAAACCCAATAATCGGGTAGTTTCCATAACACATCATCTTACAATAAAAAAATTAAAACCAAATACCTCCCCTTACACGAATAATTTAATCCAAAAGTAAGTTTTACAATTTCACCATCCCATAAATCACTTTGAAATCTTGTTTTGCACATAATCAAGTAATAACGAGAAGAAAGTTTAGCACATCTTATACCAATAATTTAATCCAAAAGTAAATTTCACAATTTCACAATCCCATAAATCACTTTGAAATCTTGTTTTGCACACAATCAAGTAATAACGAGAAGAAGGTTTAGCACCCCTTACTTGGAATTCTTGCTCCACAAGTGCTCCTAGAGTTCCTTCTTGCACCAAAATTGATCTACCTTTCATCTCTAACCAAAAGAACCCTTTCTAACCCTCTTTGCACTCTTTAGGTCCCAATTTTTGTGCTCTCACACACTCCTCACACCTAGTACACGAATTGACTCCCTATGTCCCTTCTCCCTTCTCTTTCCAGGCCAAAAATAAATAAAATAATAAAAGAACGAAGGGTTTTCTAAGCATCCTGGCCAAAATAATCCAAACCTAAAAATAAGGACTATTTCGCACTAGTCAAGGTTCAAACTCACATCCATTCAATTACCAAGCATATGCACAACCAACAAGGCATTAAATGTTTCATGACATTCTATGCTCATATCTCTTGATAATCTCATGTCACACAACCATGCACGCATCCAAAACAAATAAAGAATTAAAACATCACACTAATGGCATACACAAGATTTGAACCCAAGTCTTCTTAACATAACTAAGTACTCCCAACCACTTTAGCTTGTATTATTCCTTACCATAGCTCTAAGCATTAATTAATTTATAGATTCCTTTTCTCACATTTATTAAATAAATATTTATTTATTTATTTAATTTTTTCGGATCATACAAAAATGGGGGAGATCTACCCTAACCTCTCTAGGCGAATGTTCTCTTTCACGCTCCCTTCTATGTACTCTAAGTGGAGGAATTTGATATTATTGGTTGACAATTCTACATTAATCCTTATAGTGTGTGAGTTGTGTAGGATTTTTGGAGCTTCTTTTTGATTGGCTCTTACTCTTTATCCTTTGTTGAACTCTTTCTTGTTTTTGTTTAAGAAGACTAAGCTCTTCTTTTAGGATGGCAAGATGGGCCTCTCTTACTATTTTCTCCTTTTCTTTCAAAATCGCCTCTTGCTTCCTCTAAATTTTTAGTGATTTTAGCTCTTGGACTAGTTGAGTTAAGCTTTTTAGAGCCTCCTTACAAGAATAACCACCAATTTGGTAAGAATGTGCTTTAGACATCTTAAGACTTTTCTATATGCTATGCACAAACAAAAACATTTTCCTCAAATACAATTCCTTAATAGACTTAAGGATGCAAAAGAAGCTCAAGTGTACTTATAGGAAAGAAAGGTGAAACATAAATGATTAATTAATAACCAAGTCTTTCCTACCCAAAGTTTACCTCAATCCCTCATGAACCAAACTTCTCAAAGGGAATTAAGTTTGAAAAACATGTACACACATACACATAAAAAAAAAACTATACGAAAATAAAAGCAATTAAGGAAAGCAAATGAATCTACATTATATGGCTTAATGGTAAGACTAGAAGGGACTTAGAACCTTCAAAGCACTTACCAAGTAAGAGTGGTTCTCTAGAGATTTTAAGGTTGTAATTAGGATATGGGTTTGAACACCAAAGGTCCCCCAAGACACCTAATTAGGCCAATATTACAAGAAGGAAAATACAACTCAAAGAAAATAGATATGCGAATACAAACAAAGTAATGTTCCTCCTCACTAAGTGTTTCTCTCATTCTCTTCTTATCTTTTTTACCAAGGCTTGGAACTCCACTTAATGTTTCCACCTATATGATGCTACCTCAAGGGTTTGGTACACCTCAAAAGAGAACATACGCAAAAGTAACCACAACAAATCAAGAAGGAGGAAAAGAAACAAAGAAAGAAAACACTTAAGGAAAGACATTAGAATGGATGAATAAAAAAAAAACAACTGGAAAATGAATGCCATGCTTCTTGTTCTCTTTGGTTGACTACTAATGTTGCATATAATCACTCTTTTAACTCAAACCCAATACCAATAGTTGATGGAAAGTCCAGATTAAATGCATAAAACAGATTCAAAGGTTCAAGAAAATGAAACACCCAAAAGAAGGTAGTAGTAGTGGTTCTACTGCACTTGTTTTGATAAATTTTTCTTGATTTTTCTTTTGCTTTTTTCATGAAACTTATTTTTCTATTTTTTCTCAATATTTTTCCAACCCTAAAACAAGACCACTATAACACATTCAAGATATATTTGCACTTGAACAAGAAGCAACTTAAAAGGAAAGAAACCTAATAGAAGAAAAAAGGTAGAATATGAAACTCAAGCAAACATAATAGAAACCTTACTCTATGAACTTGCTATAATGATCTAATAACAAATATGAACTAAAAAAAATGAATTAAAAACACTCAAAAGGACATATATGGTGTTGTTTTGAAAAACACACTTGAACACATATTTTTGAGATATTTCAAAAGCTAAACTAAGATGTAAATGACATAAATAAGGACTAGACATGTCTATTTTATTTGTATCACTTTTCAATTTCTTTTATCCTTGAAAACCTAAATGAAGGTTCAAAAAATATATCATTCTTGAATTTTTTTACTCTCTTTTTTTCAAAAGAAATGATTTTTATATTTTTATTTAGAATATAATTTTAAGTGAGTCATCGATAATATTGTATATTTTCTTACTATACATACATTTTCTTATTATCTAATTTGGTTCCCGTCTTCATATTAATTAAATCACGAATATAATTGAATAAAATGTATACAATATATATCTTAAAATTTAAAAAATAACAAATAAAATGAAACTTAATTTTATAAATAAATAGACTATGACAAAAAAAATAAGGAAAGAAATAAAATGTAGAGAATCATATATAAGGTTGTTTTTACCGGGATCCGGAGCATGGACCTTTGAACAAGTGACGAGATCTGAGTGAATTAGTGACTCTTGAGTGTTGAAACACAGGGGAAGATAAATATGCAAAAGACTCTATGAAGCTCAAGTCACTAAGAAAGTTTGGATCTTGTTAAGTAAAAGTGAGATTATGAGATAATTATGTGTATTTCCTCAAGAAATACTATGTGTATTTATAGAATTTTTGGGCCCTGTGAGTTATGTGATAAAAACAGATAATATCAAGATAATTTGAAATAATATTAACAAATAATGCAATATTTTACTTGATTCACCATATATTATGTTGAGATATTGTATTGAAAGGTATTATGACGTAATCTAATTGTCGAGATTTAGTCAAATATTCCATTAATATATGAATATTTTCACCAACAAATATAGCTTAGAATATTATTTAACCACTTTAGGCTAATAGGCATTGTTGGGCTATGTTACTTAGCATATTTGTTAGGCTGAGTAGGTAAATAAGCCCTACAAGCTCGAAAGTTGGATTAACGTACATGTGAAAAGTGTTTGACTATGTTTTTAAAGTTTTCATGGTCTTGCTATGATATACACAATAATTCACTGCTTATGTCAAGTAGCATGTGCTCTCGGTCATCTATGTTTATACACTTTCCACAACCTTATTATTTGTTTGTGGAATGTAATATCAAATAATTGTTCTCCATAATAGCCTTGAGGATTTTCTGCCACTCTATCTTTTAGTGTTATTGTTAGTTTTGAAATGGTGATTTTAGCCAAGAAGGGGGGGTTGAATTGACTTTATAAAACTTTTTCGAATGCTTAAACCTCTTTTCAATTGAATCAAATAGACTGGAAAGTGTGGATATAAAACAACAGACTAATTTGTTCACGAAGCTATGAAACAGTCGATTAAAAAGACAAATCAACCGGCTAAAATACTGGAGATTTATGCAGAATGCAGAATTCGTAAATTCAACTCAAACAACAATCTTTTACATACAAGACTTGTTCCAAACAGTATTTTTAACAAGTATACAGCCTCATATTATACAAGAACACATTAAATCACACCAAAGAACAAATTGCTTGGTTTCTTGAGTTTTTAAAGAGATTCAAAGTGAGTGAGATGAGGGAGAGAGAATTGCACAGTTGTTTTTATATTGGTTCACTCAATCACAAAGCTACATCCAGTTTACCAGGACAACCTGAGTCTAGTTTCCATTATATTCAAAAGTTTTACAAATCACACACCAAGATTACACTTTTGAACAAAGAAACTCACAAGATTTTTGACTCACACAAAAATCTAGACACACACCCTGCAAGAATCACACTTACAAATATGAAATCACATTAGGCAAACCAATCAGAGCCACAAGAACATCCAAACCTGATGGTGGTTGTTCCTAGGCAACCATACATGTGTTCTTCAAGCTACTCACAAGCCAAAATGCCTCCAAGATAAACCAAGATCTTCAAACCACGAGTTGCAGTTGTGTGTTGCAGAGAGAGAGCTTTCCAGAGAAGAATGACAAAGTTTCATGCTCAAAAACTCATATTCGCACCTCTACTAGCGAAAACACAACTTATATAGTCTGGTTTAAGTGAAAACAGTCGATTGAATTTTTTGTAGTGTTAGTTGATTTCACGTGACTTAAGTGAAATCAGTCAATTGAAAAATAATTCAATTGACTGAATGCATTCATACCAGAAACTATATATAACAAGCCTTTTAACCTGTTAAAACCCATTTTAACATATTAAAAGAGACACCCTAAGGCACACAAGACATCTAACCTATGTCTACTACCAACATGATATAACACTAAAACATTACATTTAATATGTTATTTTCATATTTAACACACTAAAACTTAATCTTTAAGTGGATTTTCATCAGTCTTCATCAAATATTTATGATCTTCATGCACATGACTTTATCAATTTTTTGCTTCAAGCTTGCTTGTGCCAACAGTTATTTCCTTACATCCTAGTTTGTAGAGAAAGTGCTTAAAACCCTACTAAGGATAGAATTTGCAAAGGTTTATTCTTTACTTCTATCCTTGCTCTTTATTCCAAACCCAAATCGAAAGCCATGGAAGGATATCACACATTGTCCATTTCACCATTTCTCTTCCTCAATACCAAGTTAGTTAATCATGTTTAGTGAACTAGTTTGCTCTTAGTCAAGCTTCATTCAACCCTTCTTCACTATTCTTTTGATTCAATTTAGCTCCATAAAAAAAAGCCACACAAATTAGTCACTCTAATCCAATGAGAAACACCTAAAGCAAACTATTTCAATACATTAGTTTTATTAAAAATCTAAAACAACTCTTACAACTAAATTCTAATTAACTATGTCTTTGATTGAATAAGACTACTTCTAGTGAAATTTACTCAAACTATTATGATGTTAACAATGCAAGGAAACTATTTACTAGACTAACTCTCCTATTGAAAATAGGCTACCAACATTAAGTCACCAAACTATAGTCCTCATTGCTATGAATACTAAGCTGAAGTACTAGAACTAATGTCTAATTATTCAATCCTAAAAAGATACACTAAAACCACACTATAAACATGAATTCTATATTAACTCTAATTGTAAACCTACCTATGTAATTCCATTATAGCTAAACTAGTTAGTGACACAATTGGCAATAGTTAAGTGCATTCCAACTGGAGCACTCATCAACCTTTTTGTCATCTCCACGAAACATGTTTCACATTTATCAGTCCAAGAGAAAGATTGATCCTTCTGAGTCAGTTGTCTCAAAGGACTCACCAACTTCGGAAACCCTTCAACAAACCTACAATAATAACTTGCCAGCCCTAGAAAACTTCTCACCTCTATTACAACCTTAGGATGCTCCCAATTCAGCACAACTTCAACTTTTGTCGAAATCATTTAAATACCTTGTGCTAAAATCACATGTCCAAGAAACTACACCTCATTTAGCCAGAATTCACACTTGGACAAATTTTCATATAACTGATGTTCTCGGAGTATACCCAGTTCATCCCTAAAATGTTTTGCATGTTATTCCTGATCCTTGGAATAGATAAGAATTTTATCAATAAACACGACAATAAATTTATCTAAGCAATGCCAAAAAATCTTGTTCATATAGTCCATGAAAATTGTAAGATCATTTGTTACATTGAACAACATCACCACATACTCATAATGCATGTATCAAAACTTGATTGTTGTTTTTTGCACATCCTCTAACTTGACTAAGATCAAATGATATACAAACCTTAAATCAATCTTATAGAACATCATAACTCCTCTCAATTGATCCAACAAGTCATCAATCCTCGACAACATGTACTTATTCTTGACCGTCAACTTATTCCACTATTGATAGTCGATACATAACCTTGAGCTTCCATCTTTCTTTTTCACTAACAACATCGGAGCTCCCCATGGAAAGACACTTGGTCAAATAAACTTCTTCTCCAACAAATCTTTGATCTATTTCTTCAAATATGCCAATTCTACAGGAGCCATCTTGTACGAAGCCACTAGTGCAAATTTTCCTTGCATTAAATGCAATGCAAACTACCTTTATGAATCCAAAGCGAAAATGTCTAATGAAACTAGTTTATGAAGCTTAATTATAAAAGGTGTTGTTTTTAAAATTATATTTGATAATAAAAGGGTATTATTTTTATTGCACCTATTTCAATTTTATGCAATGCATGATAGGAAATTCACTATGTTGTTCAATGTCACGAATTGCACTTAAAATTGGCAGTAGTCAAAAAAGCTATCTAAATATGCAAATCAGATTTCATGTGCTACAGTCAAAATGTATAGATGCAATTTCTCGTCTCAACCTGAAAAAATGTTAAATGATGCATTTGAGTAATATATGCAGGTTGAATATGAATGCTTTACATAGAATTATGATTCACATTATAAGAAAAAACCTAACCAAGACAACAACAATCCAGACCGTGACAACATGAGTCTCAGACAAAGAAATCAGAATTTCCAAATAGCAAACAACATGGACAACATACAAATATGAGTGCCGAATGCAGATGACATTAATCTATGATGTTAAATGTGTTCTAATGCAATGCAACTACTTAAGCATATGCATAATGATCTAAGCAATGAAAGAACCTATCCTAAGTTTATTTAGTGTGAACAAAAATGCACTTAAGATACAGAACAAATGCAATAAGTAAAGATATGCATGAAAATCTACACCATCCAATCCCATGATAGACTCCAAAAGTTATGCAGTGTGCAATGCTTACACAAATCCACAAATCATGTGAATTGATGCAAAGATCTAAATTTAAATGCTAACTCAAAATATCTAATCCAGCTACGTGTGCAACATAAAACCCCTGAACAAAATTTTAGATTCAAATTACAGCAACAAACCAATTCAGCTTATATTCAGATGCAATGCACTTACTAAGGATAAAGTTCTTATCACACTAGAAATTTTGATTCAATGCAAAACTTATTACAGTAGAGTGTGGATGCAAAGATGAACTAAAGTACTGTAAAATGATGATGAATAAATGAGACCCATAAACACTGGCGGAACTAGATGAGAACATGCATGAACTATATGGCAACGGCAAAATAGAACATGATCGTAGCAAAATCACCTTTTGAAATCAGTATCTTTGTTTGGGTGATTTAATTGTAATGCAAAAATGCTTTATGAAAAGAAACTAAAAGGATATATGCTAAAAAGTTTTGGAATATAAAGACCTAACACAAACTATTGCTAGAATTCACGATTACTAGTAAGTACAGTAAATTAAATCTAAGAAAAAAAATTAAATTTATAGTATAATCCTAAACAACAAGTGGGACTGTAAATATAAATTATGCTTGGACATAAATTAATCACAGAATAATTAAACTAAAGATAAATGTAGTGAGTTGTTCATGTGCTCATCTACACTCGAAAAGACTGCTCGTTACTTTGTGCCCACTTTGGGGTCACTTGGTTTCTAGGAGGAAACCATGATCTTTGTAGATTTATGAACTCATGATCAAAGCACTGACTCAAGAATACAACACTGAATTAAAAAGAAAACTAGAAAGCAGAAAAGGAAATTTCGGGTTAAATATGTTTTTGGTCCCTTAACTTTCAGTGAATTTTGGAATTAGTCCATTTTGAAACTTTGGATCAATTTAGTCCTTCATCTTTCGAAATACGTAGATTTAGTCCTTTTAATCAAATTTTGTTAGGTTTATTTGATGTTTCATACGCATTTCAGGATTGTATTTCATTTGTTTATATTGTTTGACACATTTTTGCTTTAATGTCAAGTCAAATACTATTATGAAACGCGCTTGAAATGTCAAATAATCTTAACAAAATTTGATTAAAAGGATTAAATTCACGTATTTTGAAAGTTGAAGGACTAAATTGGTCCAAAGTTTCGAGATGGATTAATTCCAAAATTCACTGAAAGTTAAAGGACTAAAAACATATTTAACCCGAAATTAAATGACTAACAATAAAAGATGAAGAGCGTGAAGGAAATTGAAATTAAACAACCAAAACAAAAAATCTAGAAATGGAAATTAAAATTGAATCATTATTTTTCATTAAAAATTAGGAAACATATGAGGCAAAAGGAGTTCTAAAAATTAAATTGGTGCAAGGAATCTCATTTAGCATAGTCCCGATCACTTTGTGCTTGTGGTTGATCCAAGTAGATCTACCTCGCACACTAGAGGAGACCCAATCCCGTCGGCCACTTTATGATCGTTGGACGTGAGAAATCCCCTTACAAAAATGACTCTCTCTCTCTCCTTGTCTCGCTAACCAGAACTCTCAAAACATCGGGAAAATCTTAGAATCCCACGCCTTCCCCCTGGTCTAAAAACCCCAATTCTCTTCCTTTTATACTCAACAAAAAACCTCTTTTCACAAACCTCGACCTATTCTTTTTCTCTTGCAAACCCATGAGGCTTCCCAATGCACTCTTGAAGTGGCTAAGGTTTTTCTAAGCACGCACACCATCAAGTCAGTCTTCAATCTCCTCTTGGTGGTCTCGCCCTCATGCCTCCATTATGCATTAGCTCTGCCCTCCTCTAAACCAGGTTTGTCACGACTTCACATTTTCCTTCTTGGAAAGATCCTTGGGTCACAACCACTCGTGATTCAATTAGGACTCGTGGCATTAAGTTGAGCCATGCGTTTTGACCTCCAAAATTTGTGTTGATCAGGGGCAGCTCTACATTAAGGAGAAAGTTAGTCTAAGGGGTTAAAACTTAAAATAGAAAAAAGGAAGGGCTTCTTGGCAACTATTTTGTTGAAAATGGGAGACTTTAAAAGAATACATTTTATTTGCAACAAAAGACTACTAAATATACCTTTTAATCACATTTTTCTAAAAACTCATTTTTCTAAATAATCAACAAAAACTAATCAATTAAAGACAAACACAAATTTATTTAAACTAAAACGATATTTTTATAAAAGAAACACCATAAAAGTAGGGTGTTATCAAACCACTTACTATTCATATGTTAAATTAGCACAATAATAACAATAGTGCAATAGAAAACTCATTTAAGAATATTGATTCAAACATAAAAACTCCATCTAAATTGGGGAATATACTAAAGTAAATACAACGGTGAAGTTGTGTGTTGGTTTGTCGTTATAAACAATTATAAATCATCCTACAAATTCACCACAAGAAAATCCTCAATTAGAAATCAATTTTAGAAACAAAAAATAGTTAGTCACTGTAGTGACCAATTTAGATACCAATTTACAAAATTAAAAAATATTGGTTATTAAAATAGTCACTATTATAAATAAAAAATTATACTTGGTTACTAATAATTAATTAGAGACTAATTTATAAACTAATTTATTTTGGTAGCCAAAACTTAGACAGCTAATTTTTAGTGATTAATTTTCTTTGATAGACAAAATCTTGGTAGCTAATTTTAAAGAACATTTTAGTAATCAATTATAATTTTTTATTCGTAATAATAATTATTTTAATAACTAATAAATTTATTTCGATATCTAAATTCGTCATCGATTACTATTAGTCATTAAAATATGTCTTATTTAAAAATTTTCTTGTAGTCATTTTATATATAATTCATTTTCCTTCAGTTACCTAAATGAATTATTGGTGGTAGAATTTTCCAATTTGACTATTCAAAGTTTAAAAATTAAAAGCTCATGTATGTATTAATAATGATTTGCTAGGCCATGTGTGTATATATGTCGGTACCGATAGATAAGACGCACGTCTTAAATAATTGGCACTAATATAATTTCCTCATGTAATAGATATATGCATGGAGTGCGGTGGGTGAGGTTAAGCATGTTCCTATATAGTGTTGAAAATCAAGTATAAATTTAAGGCATGTATTAGATAAAAATAAAAATGTTAAACACCTTATAGGATAAAATATTATCCTATAAATTTATTATTTTAAAATTTCAGGTGAATTTCAATTAGATCGTTTATACTCTAATTTTATTGATGTCTCGTGCTTTTTCTCGAAAAAAATCATCACCGGTATCAATCTATAATTCATTGCTAACTATCTCAAATTAATACACTAAAAATAAAAAATAAAAAAAATCCTAAATGTAAAAAATCTTTTGACAAGACGTTTATAGGCAAACATATGTCCCGGTTAAAAATATTTTTCATGGATATTATATTTCGTTGATATATTCTCTCCCGGAAAAAACCCATCACATAGTTTACTTATTAAGTCATAGTTTATTGTAGGTGGCAGCCGCAAAATTTGGGAAGCTGCCACGAAACGGAACTTGAAGTACTTGTAATTAGAACTACTACTCTTGCAGAACCACTCAACCCTACTCCACCACCTTCACCATTCACTTTTTCATACACAAATTACATCCACTTGTCTCCTTAAGATGCATGCAACGTCACCTACCTCTCTTTTTTCTGCATTTCTTCTATTCAATCATCCAAACAAATCATCACATGTATACAACTCACACATTTTCTTTCACGTACCACTACTCTCCTATATGTCTACTATTTTCTTATCATAACCAATCATTGCTTTATTTTACTAACACCAAAAATAATCTGAGTTATTTCAAACACGCACTCATTTTATCATGCATACAATATTTTCAGTGTATTTATTCATCTGCATGCAACTATTTATATTTATACATGATGACAATCTCACGGTTGGTGCTCGTTTATTTTTTGTTCAAAATTTTATTAGGGTTATACGGTTGAGAATCTAGGAGACGATATAGTGTTGTGGGTGCGTGGAATAGTCAATACTAGCTACCTAGCCTCTTTGATTAAATTAACTAGCACTACTACATGATTGTAGTACCATTAATTTCAACACCGAAAAATATCAGTACACATATTTGTATTAAAACTATAAAATTATACGAATCTCCTTTTTTGTTTAATAAATCTTACTCTTCATTTTATAAATTTTAATCAATAGGAGAGAGAGAGAGAGAATGTTGTTAAACCTCTTCTTTTAGTCTCTTACTTAATTAACTTAATCTAACATTTTAATTAGATTTAATAAACAGTAAATGATTGACAAGTTTCATTATTAAATATGATCTGCGTGTTATTTCTTAATGATACCCAATCATATTCGAGGTTTGTATACGTGACTGATGATGCTTATACTTGTAGAAATCAATTTCCTGCATTTTCAAGTTATCAGAAGAATCTTTGGATGTTGTTTCGTTGTGTGTGTGTCTATACATACATATATATTATATATATTGTATTTTCAAATGGACAATAGCAATATATAAAAACTGAAAAAGACATAAAGTTCTAAATCGTGGGTCTGACGAATCGTTTATCCATTTAAGAGAGCCATCGATCTGATTCACATAATAATAAGGTTGTTTTTTTTGTGCTGTGAGAAAAATTCCTTATGATGGTGGATTTCCTTACAATGTTGCTAAACTAATAAAAGGCAAGCTACAATAGCCTTTGACAAAGGGTTATAGCTAAAGATTCTAAATCTAGCATTATCATAGAAGATGGTAATTGAGAAAGGGTTTAATTAAATAGATACGTATGTAAAATTAATTAAAGTTGATCCTACTTGATTAACTTTGTTTCTTGTTATTTACCACATAATTTGTGGAAAATTTTGAGTGGGGCAATGAATTTGGAAAAAGGAATGTTAATTCGTATTTTTCAGTTTAGAGTAAATATACAAAACATGAGCTTGCACTTTTAAAGCATTATTTTTTGTTTTTGTTTTCATACATACATGGATTTGCTTGTGGAGAAATAACATGGTTGATAAACGATGGAGAGCTTTTGTGGAAGTGCAGAGAATAGAAAACAGCGATAGCAAAAGACAATGTAAAAGGAAGAAGTGTTACATGTGACTGTGTTGAATCCGAAATCGGATTTTGGCTTGATTCTTATAAAAGAAAGCAAGTTACTTTGATGACGATAATGCTGGGTAAAAGTAATGGCCAGTTATGCACTCACGATCTAATCAAGAAAACAGCAAAATTTTCAAAAAAGCGCGTTATGTAAAGTGAACAGATACTCATCTTTCCAAAAGAGCCCTGTGTAATAGAACTGCAAAAGATGCCCATTTTTATGCTTAAACTTCTCCAACAAACGTTATCTTATAATAATATATTATTCATTCTGCTTCACCACAATCTTGAATCCGATTAATTGCTATCAATCGTTCTTTTCTATTGTCAAATTACTTATTCTATATCAGTTAATACTCGTTAATCTGGGAAATTTCAGATCCATCATCCACTTCTCACCAAAGTTGGCTAAATTTCTCTTTGAGAGGTTCCAAAAATCTTCTAACCCAATTCCCAAATCCTCAATATTACTTTTTTTTTTCATCAAATAATTCTTACATAATTTTCATCCAAGCCAAATTTCAGATTCAACAAATATTTATTGCTGTATTTAATTTATATCAATTAGTATAGAGACTCCTTTGGAATCAATAAAAGCTTGAAACGCCCGCACTTACATTCCAGGAAGTATCCATATCTTTTCATATCACACTTCAAATTGGAAGGGTATCGATACCTTTATATATTTTGATCCAATAAAATAATTATTCATACATTAAAATTTATTCGTGGATAATTTTATATTTTAACTCCATGAGTGAAAAAGTTGAGGACTGTTTTATTTTTAGAATTTCATATGAAACAAACAACGTAAATGAAATAGCCGGAAACTAAAAAAAAAAATGTGAAGATCTTAAAAAAAAATAACCGACGTTATCATCACTATATTACAAGTTCAGGTGATTGTAATTTATTGATTAAAAAATAATTACTATACTTTAAAATGTGGAGGTGGGGTAGAATTCGTTAAAAAAATATTATAATTTGTTCTAGATAGAATGAAAGATGCATGAGAGACAACATTATGAAATATATATATATATATATATATATATATATATATATATATATATATATATATATTATGATGAAACATGTTGCTCTATTTTGTTAATTAATTAATTGATTAGTAACTGTATTTCAATAAAGTAACCAGCAGAAAACAGTAAAAGGGTTTTCTTGTGAAGCAATTCTTTGGATAATCATTGAAATGAGTTTTGAAAATGCTAAAATACAATAATATTTGTGGGCTCTAGCAACATTGACATGAATATATATGCACCCACCATCACGAAATAAAATAGTTAGGCCAAGATGAAAATCTTAGCTTTATGTGTGAAAAGCCACTGTTGATTGACTGAAAAAAAAAAGAAGCTTGAGACAAGAGTTAGATTGATAAATTATATGAACTAATGATGGTTATGGGATAAAACAATTTTTAGTGGGAGTATAATAATAAAAATTGTATATACTAATTAATTAATGAAGTATAAGGGAAAAGTAGAGACTTAAAAGAGAGAGAGAGATTGGAAAAGAAATTATTGGCCCTGAAAGAGAGGAGAGGAATATGAAGCCGTCACTCATTCTCCAACATCGATCTTCCTCTCTTTCACCTAACAAAGTTCCATCCTTAGACAAAAACCCTAACCTTCACAATCATTTCTATCCTTCGCTAGGGATACTCTTATTATTAATAATAATATTATTAATAATAATAATAATAATCTTATTTTATAATAATCTTCTACGTCAAGCCCTACTAAATTAATGACGTGTACCTTCAACACGTGGTGCTACTCCCCCATCATTTAGCTTTCAAGGAAAATAACACATCGTTAATTAACAACAATTCCATGTTTCTCCTAAAAAACACTTCTTTCACTTGGCGTAAAACTTCTACCTGCACTCTATTATTTCAAAACTATGTGTTTCATTCATCTATTACCTATTATTCAATCCTTCATTAATTTGTACTCGTTAATCATTCATCTAATTAACGTTCTTGTGAATAAATAAATAAATAAATTTAATCCTAGATTACATGGCACTGTTTCTCCGACAGGATCATATATATTTCATGATTAATGCCTTAGTTCCCCTTTCAATAACCGTCTCTGTTCTGTCCCCACCAAACTTCATCTTTGGGACCACTCACTTCCCATTTCTTGCAATGGCAAAAAAGGTTCATATATATCATCTCATTATAAAAATTTGAAAAGTGACCAATTTTACAAGTAATCCTGGTGTGTTATATTCTCCGTAGTTTTAATTAATACAAAAGATATACGTACATGATCATACTATGTTTTTTCTCCTTTCGTCACATTCCTTCATACATGTATTATTTCCCTCCAAACCTTAATTAATTAAGACAAGTTAAATCACCAGAAACTCATAATTAATAATTGCATGTAAACAGTTGAATTGAAGGTATCTTTAGATTTAAGTATGTGTATGATCAAATAGTTGAAGAAAAGATGGTGAGGGACCCAAGTTGAGTCATCATCTGCCATATATATACTCCCTTCGTTATCATAATTTATTTAGATGATACACGCTGTGACAAATACCATTTTTGTCCGCATCTATATTATTATTGCTCCTGCTAGCATAGCACCCCCATCACTCAGAAAGAAATAAAAAATTAATTTTTTTTTAAAAAAAAAAAATAAAGAGAGGAAAGGGAAAATTAAAATCCAGATAAACTAGAAAAGGAACATGGCCTTATAATTAGGTTCTGAGCGGACCCCAGATGAAAGACAAATCCGGTGCCCCACAGCACGCACATCCTTCCAAACTCTTATTCAGTGATCCAAAATGGAACATATGGGACTTCCAAGTTCATGATTGGCATTAAATTCTAATTCCAGCTATCCATACATGAATTATTTGATGTGTTTTTTTCTCGGAGCTGTCCATGTTGTTCTATCTACACTGTTCAAGAGGGTTGGTTTGGTTAATAAAAAATGCTTCCGGTGTTCTCAATCTCATACATGGCATGGTATGTGATTTCTGTGTGTTCGTTAACCTATCCATAAAACAAAAACAGATAGAGGCACCTTGTCCTTTACCAAGTGGAGCAGAGTTTTTTAATGTGCGCCATGGAGAAAGATTCTGCATGCAAAAGGAGTGCCACGCAAAACTACTGGAAGGAAAAAAACGAAGAACGTGATTTTGGGATGATCCACAAGTAATTTCCTCGGTTCAATGCACTCTAATTAAATATATTTAGTGCACCATTAGTTAATCAATTAAAGATAAACAAAACAGGAAAAGTGTTGGACTTATTACCAATGAGGTCTCGTTGCTTCACATTTCTGGCCGAAACTTCTCTAACCAGATGCAACCAAAGTTGATCCATGAACGTCATTAAGGAAAAGTAATTGAAAATGATTATCAGAATAGCCATGTCATATTAGATGGATAGATACAAAAATACGGTACAACAACAAAATCATTCCCCTCCTTCAAGTTTCATGAAAGTAGATTAATTATAGATGCGCCTTTATGTAAATTTTAAGGTAATTAAAAGAAAAAGTAAGATATGTACAAAAACAAAATAAATGTGTTGGTTTATTTTCTTGAAAGTACATAAAAACACGTTTTCTTCTTTCTTCTTGCGGAAGATATACAACGGGGAAAAAAATTAAAAATTAAAAAATTAAAAAAAGGTTAATAATGCAAACAAAAGGGGTATTTTGGAGGGTTTCTCTTAATAATTTTACATGGTGTCTTTCTCCTTTCTTTTCTTTTTCCCGTATTTGTTGCAGAAAATTAATCAATCATTCCTCTTTTATTAGTTATTAGATGCTTTCTTGTAACTTTGGTATTTCTTGAAACTTCTTACTATATTTCTCACCAGTTACACAAGCAGGTTCGTGCCTGAACAGTGTAGTAAAGAAATTTTATATGGCAAAGTCTCTTATCATCCTAACTATATATATATACGCCATACCAACCTTTCTGCCATAATACCTTAATATTTCAAATATCCAGAGGGAGTAACCTCTCAATTTAAAGCTTCAATTATATTCTTGATTTTTCACATTTCTATATCCACCTCTACCATATATATCCACAAACCTCTTTTAATCTAAACTTTCAAAAATATCTATATTAGATTTCCCTCTTTCTTTCTTTCTCTCTCTGCCTTTTGCACACTTTGCTCTGCCTTCATCGTTCACTTCCCAAAAACACTACCAAATTCATGGGTCTTAGAGACATTGGTGCTTCACTGCCCCCAGGGTTTCGCTTTTATCCCAGTGATGAGGAGTTGGTCCTTCATTACCTCTACAAAAAGGTCACAAATGAGGAAATTCTCAAGGGTACCCTCATGGAAATCGACTTGCACACATGCGAGCCATGGCAACTTCCAGGTATAAATCATATATATACACATCTTCTTATTAATTTACACAATTATTCACAAATCATGCTTTTCTTCAACATGCATGGAGTTATGTGATTGTATTAGTAGGATCATAACAATGTTTACTTCACATTCGCTAACCAGAGCCTATATACTTCACCTTGTTTGCTCATAAACATGCTGTTTCTAGCTTCAGTTCTGACTCAAAAAATCCCTCTTCAAAGCTTGGCTTTCTTTTTTTTTGTTAACAAATATGATCAAAACAATTCAAGAAATTAACATAGTTGATAGAGGAACATGTCTGGAGTATATAGTAATAACAAAGTAGAAGATCTTTGCCTCGAGAAGAGGCAAAACTGAGAAGACAACAAAACTGAATGGATAAGAGTTTGAGGAGGCTGTGTTACAGTTATGTTATTCGAGTAATAGTTTATTCAGTTCTTCAATGATTAAGGCAGCGACAACTCGATAAATATTGTCTCTGTCAGTATATAAATAATTATTTCTATTCGTTATAGGAATACATAATCTACCACAACTTGATTTCTGTATTCAAATGCATCATCAACTTGTTTTTCAGAATTTTTAAAACTATTTTACATATATATATTCATAATTTTTTTTTTTATTTTCGCATCACTTATGGTTTCTTTGAACTGTATATACCCAAGGGGATGGGTGTGAAATCATCTTTTGTTGACAAACATATGACTATGTGTGCCTTTATAATTGCTTTTGTCCTTTTGAAGTTTGTACATAGTTGTTTTTTGCTGTAAGCGCGTCACAAGCACGTTCAATTTTTATATCGTAAATAAATCTATATGAAGATCATAACGAAGACTTTTGTCTGCCTGCTATGCAGATTCTATATTCCTTTTTTCTTTAATCCTTTTTATTCCCTTACAACCCATTTCCCATCATTTTCTTTCTTCCTCAGTCAAAACATTTTCACCAAACAGTCTATTTCCACGGTTAATTAATTCTTCCACAGTACAATAAATAGTGTTTTTCATCACTCGGTTAGTTATTATTTTTGTCTTTTTTGTACATTTTACACCAAGATGGATATACCCTTCTGAAGTACAAGAACAATTAATACTCCACCTTTTTTTTTTGTCCCTCGGTTATTTTGGGAAATCTGTTTTTGGTTTCAAAACAAATGTGATTTACATGCATGTCCTATATCTATACATGAGGGTCCTTCTCATGTGTGCAAATATCGTCTCTATTGCATGGTTAGTTACACCACCAGCAGCAAAACCGTTGAGACCAAACATTGTTCGCTGCTCTGCATGAATGTCCATAAATACACAGATGCACATGCGCCACAGCACTATTATTTGTTTCATATGCAAATGTTTTGGCTTCTTGCTCATCATGAGCCCCTCGATTAGATAAATATAACTATAGCAACATTCATTTAGTACTTTTGATGTTCTTGCAATAAAAGCACAATATCAATCTTGAATAACACAACAAATCCACCATTTTTATAACATAAAAAAAAAATGCACTTACAACTAGTGAAATCATATTTTTTATCGATCACCTACTATTTTACTATATATTGATGTTTGGTTCTATATATTTAACATACTGTGTGTTTGGTTCGTTCATCTTTCACCCGATCATGTTTTCCAAAGTTATGTTTATCGAGAAATAAGAAAATATTACTAATTAAACCTCTGCTTACAGCCAATGCAACTTGTTTTTTTATCAACAAACAATTATATATATATATATATATATATATATATATATATATATATATATATATATATATATATATATAATGTAATTATTTGCCCTCTACATGGATTGATTGGTCTTATTCATGCTTGTATGATTATCATTTCAATCATCTCCACACATCTATAGATAATTAACGTTTGAAATATCTATTCACCAGAAAAATAATTGTTTACCTTCTAAAATTTCTCCATGCTGTTCATAAAAAAATAAACGATTATTTTTCTCACAATAAAACAAACAAAACATCTATATATTTGTTGAAATAATTCAATTATTTATGTCAATTATATATTGCATTGATATTATGTTTTTTTTAAAATTGAAACAAAAAAGTTAGATTCTAAACATTTTAAGCCTAGAGATTAACTTGCTTACGCGAGAGAAAGTGTATAGATTTTCTAGTTTATGAGAGAGGAAATATTTTGAGTGTATAGATTGACAAACTAAATGATTTAAGAATATTCGAAAACATTGAATTCGTATCTCTGATCACTTCACTTTTGTTGGCCATGATTATTTACTATTTAAGCGACTTTGTCAATTGTGAAGATTCTTATGCATATTATACAATTTTAAAATAAAAATAATTCTTACGATGAATATACAGTACATAATATAATGGTGACTGAATACACACACTAAAAGGAAAGATTACAGCACCTTTTGTTGTTTTTACGTAATCATATAGTCCACAAATTAATGTGAAGTAAAAAGGGGTAAAAAGAAGGTAAAAAGCAGTGTGAGAAACCTCAGAGGCTACGCAATCACATATACATGGTATAATTAAGCAAATTAAAACTACGTGTTTAGGTAATGTTTATCTGATTGGATTGAAAATCGAAAATGGTATGTGATTTATGCTAGGTGACATGTGATGGTGATTACACAGAAGACCTAATTATTATGGTGATAATACTAATAATTATATTTGTTGAAGACAATTAATATTGTACATAATGATAGTACATATCTATATATCTATATATCTATAAACCTATGCGTTTTGATGGTATTATATATACCTACCTTAGTCATGCTTTGTCCATTTGCTACCAAAAACTGACCCATCATGTGTTCATGCATGCGTGCTCTACAGAGGTGGCTAAGCTTAACGCAAACGAATGGTACTTCTTCAGCTTTCGTGATCGCAAATATGCAACCGGCTACCGGACCAATCGCGCAACGACATCTGGGTATTGGAAAGCCACGGGAAAGGATCGTACGGTGTTCGACCCCTCCACGCGTGAGGTTGTAGGGATGAGGAAGACTTTGGTGTTCTACAGGAACAGGGCCCCGAATGGCATCAAAACGTGTTGGATCATGCACGAGTTTCGGTTGGAGACGCCACATATGCCCCCTAAGGTTCGTTTTCGTTTTCACTTTCATTTCACCTCTCCTAGTATACATGCCTCCATTTTCAAACGTCCAATGAATGTTAATCAAGATTAGGTCATGGAAAGCTAATGATTGTAGTTTAGCTTTGAATTAAGATTTAACAAGGTTGTATATGAATATTGTGTTGATGTATATGAAAGGATTGAATTGGATAGAATAGAATATATTCGTTAATAGAAGGTTGTCTTTGGCGCGTGATATTAAGATTGTTTAAGCGTGTGTTCTTGGTAATTAGGTGAAAATTGTTTGTTGATTGCAGGAGGACTGGGTTTTGTGTAGAGTGTTTCACAAAGGCAAATCAGACAACAGTGCCAAACTAAACTCACAACTCATGTATGAGAACACAGTTCCATCCCTAACTCTGGCTTCGTCATCTCCAACCAACCAAACCATTGGGTATAACCAACTTCCCCATTTCTCTTCCTCAATCACACCCCATCACAATCATCATCATCATCATCATCATCATCAAAATCAAAATCAAAGCCAAACCCAAAACAACAACTCCTTCATGGGCCTCCTTCACTTTTCTAGGGAAACAAATGCAAACTCTAGCACCATCACTCAGATAAGTCCCAAATGTGATGATGGGTATGGGTTTCTATGGGACATGGAGATCGAAGAAAATAGCTTCCATGATGGCGTGGCCTCCAACATGGTCGACGGAATGAGATTCGAGGTTGATAATAATAGTGTGGTCTTGTTATGAAAAACCAGAAACAAAAAAAAAAAAATGAAATGTGTACATATTATATATACCTATATCTTGTGGTTCATATATCGTAAGTTACGGAAAATTGTTGGTGTGATGTGATAATGGTGTTTAGCTTTAGGGGGCAAGTCACGTGATTGGATTGGGATCGGTTCTTCCATATGGTTGGGGCCACTGTTCAAGTGTTATATATATACCAGTGTTGTTAATTAGGTTTTTTCGTATTAATATTATTATTTTTTGGGTGGGAAAGGTTATTTATATATACATTTAGCATTTGTAGATGGAGATAGTGATACTTTAATATATGTACCATTTGTTAATTTATAATTAATATATTATTACTGTTCACTATATCATTATATTGCTCTCTTTCTAGATTATTTCTTTTGTGTGTTTTTGTTTTTGTTTTCTGCAAAGGATAGTTTTGGTTTACTCAATTCTCTCCTCTCAAATTACAAAATTTTATGAAAATAGGTGCAATTTTATTTATAAATTATTGGGATGAGTAGATTTCGGAAAGATGAATTATGCAGGTAGACCGAATTCGGAAAACGATTTTAAAACGAAGAATTTTTTTTCAATTTTCTTTATAATTTTAGAATAAGTCTTCCTAAAGGTGGCAATTTTTTTTTTTTTTTTACTCACTAACACAATTTTCATGCAAATCAAAATTTCAAGGTAAACTAATATATTTGAAGTCGCAAATATTCTTGATACATAAATGAATTAATATATCATTCTAATAATAATAATAAATAATAGTAAAAAAATAGAAAAGTGTAACTTCATAAAGTTGATAAATATTATTTTATCAATCCTATAAACCGATCGATTACTTCACTTCAGATATATAAATTTTGAAAATTGTATTTTAGATTGATACTTTTAATTACTTTCACAATATTCTCTATTGAGAAAGGTATTATTAACAAAAATCTTCTTTGGATGCTCCGGAAAATAATAAATTATGTTAGATTAATGAAAATTGAACATTCAATACTCTAAGTAAAACTCAATAGTATATTAAACAATCAAATAATTTTTTTTTTACTTTATAAAGTATTTTGATATTCAAAACGAGATTAAGGAAAAATTTTGATCTGTAAGAAAAAAATGTATAATAACGGAGCACTTGGGTGGGTGCACCAATCCTGTATATAAAAAGTATAAAATAAAATGGTATATGTTTAACGAAAAACAAAAAAAAAAAATTGCACTAAAGTGTCATATTTTCCCATCAACTTACATCTTCTCTTTAAGGTTTTAGGTTGCTAACATTCACATGACATTACATTACATGCTCTTGTTACATTTACATGCACTAAAGTATTAACATTTTATGTGTCTGGACTTTGTCACACGTAAATTAAGAATGTATAATATTATATTGTTTATTAGAAAAAGTACTTTCATCTTTTATAATGTGTAATAATGTGTTGTGCGTAGTCATTGTTATTTAAACAAAACATAATCATATTTTTATATTTAGTTGTTTTCGGCACTTACACAAATTACAAATTATAGAGTGATGTATGGTCCACTTTTCGTTCTGTCCCCTTTTCTTAGGATTGTCCCTAACTATTGGGTCTTAGGGCTGGTCCAAAAAGGAAAAACAGACCTACTATGCCCCAAACCCTAACCTATGGTCACTTTCGTAAAAACAGAAACCACACCTCCTTGAGTTGCTGCTGCTGTCCTCTGCTAGGGTTTCAAAGTTCCCTCAGATTCACGTTTGGCTTGACCTTGATTCTGCTCACGTAAGTATCTTTTAATTCCTACCGCCATTTCTAGTATAGTTTTCGTGGTCACAGTTGGAAGCCCTGTAATAACTCGTTTTTGTCCGATATTTCCAGTTTGCGAGTCTGGTTCTAGAACTGTTGTGCTCTGTGATTCAGTGTCGAAGTCCCGTACGAACCCCTTCCAAGTAAGGGAAGCTAGAATCCTCCTTATTGTTTGGGGTAATTGTGGTTGTTTGCTGTTGGTTTCATGATTGATTGAGTATTTGCCTGTTGTCATGGATGTACGAAATGGTTGGTTTATTGTTTGGGTATGCTAATGTGTCTGCTGCAGGTGAAAACAGTGGCGAGCACTGATAAACTCGCCCAAGTGAGCTGGTCTCGCCTAGGCAAGATTAACAGAGGCTCGCCTAAGTTATTTTTTCCACGGATGGTTGCCCAGGCGACCCACTACATTTTTGAGCGAGCGAACGTCTCGCTTAGGCGAGGAGAGTCTCGCCTAAGCGAGAATGCATGCAAGGCCACTGTTCTGGAAGTCGAGCTCTCGCCTAGGCGAAGGGAGCTCGCCTGAGCGAGGGTCCTCCTCGCCTGGGCGAGACCCTTCTGCCTGAGCGAGAAGCTGGGCGAGAAGGTGGTTGGCCTTGATGTTTTCCTTGATTTCAAATGTTGACAATATGCTTGTATGGGTATTATCTTTAAGAATATGAACTAAATGACCTTGATGAATGGGATGGTGTATGAGTTGTGATTTATGTGTTTTAACATGATGTGAGTATGATATATGTATGAGATGATTCATGGAATTGAAATGATGAGTTTGGTATGAGTTCGACATGAGACATGAAAGGGTTGGTATCAATGTGGCATGATAATGATATGAGACGGAGTTCCATATTCATGGTTCGAGAATAATGAGTTGGTATGGTTTGGCTGGGAATACGAAAGAGGTGAATTATGAGAAATTGTATGTGATGTATATGTATATATGTGTGTATGCATGTTGAATCCGTTTGATTGATTAAGAATGATTGGTCTGTGTCAGTGTGTAATTCCTTGAGGTCCCTAGGTGGGACTTTCAGGGTCGCGCTTCAGTGGTCGGGACGTAATCCCATGGCCCGTGTTAGTGGGTGACCATGGTGGTGGCCCATCTATATAATTTGGTAAGGATTCAAGGTAAGGATTGCATCCTGACACTCTAAGGAGTCAGTTAGTCTCACTTAGAGTGGACTGACTCTTGTGGTGAGAGTAGCAGGAGGCCTGAAACTCATTAAGGGCTAACCTTGTGCGTGAGGGAATTATTTCATTGTAACACTTGTAACACATAACTCGGGGGTGAGCAGAGGTATCCACCACAAGTGCAAGCGTCCGCTGAATCCGACCAGGTTATATGTATCCAGATGAGTCGAGTCGAGTCTTAGTGTATTGTTTGGAAGGTCGTAACATGCTTGTGTGACGTATGTATAATGGACTGTGAATATGCATTTGATTTCTTTGATGAAATGGTTTTTGGCTCTAGCTTACCCTTTGCTTGTTTAATTGTCTTGTGTGTGGTACTTCTCTTTTGTGATGATCATCAATTTATTGATGTGAGCAGAAGCGAGAGGTTCTCGCGGTCAACAGGGGAACGGTGACTCCGCTATGTAGCCCGCCTGGGCTGGATCCTGATTTATGATCTTTCTTTTAGGGCCACGGCTCATATACCATTGTCCTTTAAATTTGCATTTGGATTACTGTAGAATAATTGTAATTGTTTCTCTTGGCACCGTTTTGCGTTCTGGTTGGTTGTATGGAGTTACTTTTAAACTCCGGGACTACGTTAAGATATTATCCAAGCGTGATGCTTCGTTTAATTACGCTATTAATTAAATGGGGTGTTACAATGATGAACTTACCTTTAACACATCTTGTAAGGCCTTATTATTTCAGCCCTAATCTTTAAGGGTCGCTCCAAATCTAATGGGCCTAAGAGTTGGCCCAAAAGAGAAACCAAACCCTAAGTCTGCCCTAACACACTCATTCTACTCACTTTCAGAAAATCTTAGAGCTGCAGTCGTCTCCCTCTTTGCTAGGGTTTGGTATCACCTTGGTCAATCAAGTTCGAACCAGTTCATTTCTTCCACGTAAGTGTTTCCTCATCCGTGCTTTCATTTTCTGCTACTATTACTCTGGGTAACTTATGTCCCTATTGTCCTTCAAATTTTTCTAGCTCCGTAAGTTGTTCCTGAGCTAACCTCAGGGCTGCTGTGCTCGCTAGTTGTGGTTTAGGAGTCTTGTGCTAGCTTATTTCCAGGTAAGGGAAGCTAGAACCCTTTTGTCTGGTGTGAGATTGGTTTGTACTATTCTTGGTTTCATGATTTTTGAGTTGAGTACTGTTATGGATGCCTGGATTTGTCTGGTTATTTTGTTTGACATATGTATGTGGCTGATGCAGGTGTGAACAATGGCGATGGCTGATAATCTCGCCTAAGCGAGCTTGCCTCGCCTAGGCGAGATGATTAGAGACTCGCCCAAGCCTTTTCACTCGAGTGGTCGCTCAGGCGACCAGCTCAGTTTTGAGCGAGCGAGCGTCTCGCTCAGTCGAGAGGAGTCTCGCTTAAGCGAGAATGTGTAGAGGCCACTGTTCCAGATTATCGAGCTCTCGCCTAGGCGAAGGGAGCTTGCCTGAGCGAGAGACCCTCTCGCTTGAGCGAGACCCTTTGGCCTGAGTGAAGAGCTGGGCGAGAGTGCGTCCTGGTTTGATATTTTCTCTGTTCTTGGATGTTTGGCATGTATTTGATTGAATTACTATATAATGGCATGATGTGAATGAATATGCATGAGTGGGAAGGTGTATGAGTTGTGAATGATGAATTTGGATAATTCTTGGCATGTAATGAACATGAAATGGTTGGTTATGAAAGTGGCGTGGTATTGATATGAGATAAAATTCTATATTCATGGATGGAGGATGATGAGTTGGTATGAATTTCACATGTGACATGAATGAGGATTGGTTACAGAGAATGGCATGAAATTTATATGCATGATGAGTATCCCTTTATCATTTGATTTTGATTGGTCTGTGGTCAGTGCGTAATTCCTTGAAATCTCTAGGTGAGATTTTAGGGTCGTGCTTCAGTGGTCGGGACATAATTCCATGAACCCTGTTAGTGGAGATTCATGGTGGTGCCCCATTTATATAATTTGGTAAGGATTCAAGGTAAGGTTGCATCCTGGCGCTCTAAGGAGTCAGTTAGTCTCACTTAGAGTGGACTGACTCTTGTGGTGAGAGTAGTAGGAGGCTTGAAAGTCATTAAGGGCTAATCTTGTTTGTGGGGGATTGAGACATTGTAACACTTGTAACACTTACCTCGGGGGTGAGCAACTCAGGGGTGAGCATAGATATCCACCACAAGTGCAAGCATTCGCTGAATCCGACTAGATTATATGTATCTAGATGAGTTGAGTCTGAGTCTAGTGTATTGCTTGGGGAGTCATAACATGTTTGGATGACATATACTGCTTGGACTGCGAAATAGCATGTGATTGTATGATCAACTGTTTTTTACTCTAACTTACCTTTTGTTTGTTTGTTGTATGTTCTGTATGTGTGGTTTTCTCTTTTTGCGATTATCATCAATTTATTGATGTGAGCATATACAAGAAACACCCGTGGTCCACAGAGAGGTGATGGTTCCGCTGTGTAGCCCACCTGAGCTGGATTCTACTGTTTTGGATCTTATTTTAGGGCCATGGCCTATGTATTGGTTGTCCTTTAAATTTCCGTTTTATTTCCGTTAAATATTTGTATCTGGTTTAGTGTGACATCGTTATGTGCCTTGGATAGTTGTAAGGAGTTATGTTTAAACTCCAAGACTGTGCTACTATATTATTTTGATGTGACGCTTCCTTAAATTACGTTTATTAATTAAATGGGGTGTTACACATCTCAAAAGTAATGGCATTTCATGTATAACGTTTGAACTTTCTTGCGCCCTTACATTACTTGTTTCATCATTTTACCTTTCCAATTTCCATGGTTTCTTTGGGAACTTTTATTAGAGCACTTTACATTTTTTCATCATCGTTCATCACCATCATCACCATTTTCCTTTAGGTACATCACTAATGGCTTCCTCTTCTTCCTCCTTTTATTCTTTCCCTAAAAATAGTCCTAGTTAGAGGTTGTTGACATTGGAGAGGAATTGTTTTCAGAGTTCTCTACTTCATTTCTCTAGAGAGGTGATACAAAGGAATCTTTTTTTTTTTTTCGTTCCACCATAAACTTGATGTTACCACCAAGCCATTGGCCAAAATGGTCGTGGCTGATTCCTATAAAACAACTTAATAATATTATCTCAACATATTTGAGGAATTTCAATGTCATATGAAAATGAAAAGAGGTTTCACAGATAAACATTTGTATCTATTATATTTCAATGGGGAGATTTGTTGTCCTATGTACAATAGTTTTAAATTGTATAAGAGTCAAGAGAAGAACAATTCAAATACATCTTCTTTTAACTCAGACATTTTTTTCCGAAGACAAAATTGTTACAAAAACTCCAAAAACAAACCATATTTCAAATTATAGTAATTGATTCTAATATTATTACAATAAACTTAAATTTCAATTACAAAATAAAAATATAATTTAACTCTTATCCATATGAGACATGCACTTATAGGATTCTTTTTGCGGAAAAAGAATATAAATATAAAATAATAAGGAGGAACATAACATATTATGGGATATTGAAAGTAATTGCTCGCTAATTATTTAAGTTTTGAAACTTTGCGAAACCAAGTTGACTCAAGAATATACATTATCAACTTGAATTATTATGTCTTCCCCAGCATGACACGTTAATAGATTTTAAGATTACGTTTTTATTAATTATATTGAAGAGATAAACATTTCAGCATTCAAAATTATTTTACATTTATTACGTATTTTATTATGTAGTTATGATGACACAAGCAAAATAGATATAAATATTTCACATTAAATACTTTATAATGCTTTTCAAAATAACCCAGTGAATGTATTTTTTTATATATTAAATATTGTCTTTTTCTCGCAGAAACTTTTATTTTTTAACTTTTTGAAGACATAATATAATTTTCTGATGTTTTTTTTTTTCTAAAATTTTATGTGGGTGGTTAATGGTAAAGCATGCTTCTTTATTGGCACAGATTCGGTTCCTTATTTTCAACGGGAATCTTCCGTCTATTCATGCATCTTAAGAGACATAAACTAGACTTGGTCTCAGTATATATGATATTTTGCAATCTCAATAAAATTTTATATTATTGGTATCATTTCAAACCCTTAGATAATGTTATTAGAATTGAAAGAAAATAAAGCACATGACACGTTAAAATGGAAAAAAAAAAATGATGTTATTAATTTTACAATTTATCATTATGCATTGGTTATAAAATACAACAATATGACCTTTTAAGATTACATGACATCAGGTTCCTTTAACTTTTAAAAACAAATCCATAAGGTTTTTTCTGTTCAAACTTCTGCCATTAGTTTTATAATTCGTGAACAAGTATGGTCATAAATTATAAATTACAAAATTGACACCATAATTTCTTTTACTACTATTTGATATTATCTTTTTAGTACTATTTATTTTATATTTTTTAATTTCAAAAATTATTTTTTAATAAGATTATTTTATTTTTATAAAAATTGTTAAATGGTTGTTAAATAATATCAAATAACTTTTTTCTAAATTATATTATATCTAAATTAAAAATATTAATATTATTTATTACCTGGGTTGATTTGAGTAAAAAGTAGTGGTATCTTTACTTTTTGAAAACTGAGATTCGGTTCAACCATTTACTAATAATGAAATGAAATTAAATAAATAAGAAGACTAAAAAGTTATAATTAAGCCTATGAATTATAAGTGTTTAGTATTAGATATGACATGTATCCGATATGTCAATACGTTTATTTTTAAAATAATAGGATACGATACGTGATAGATACGTGATATATGAATAATGAAAAGTGTACAATAATTCTTATAAACATAATAAATATATGAATGTTAATGTGTGAAGCCAAATTTTCTAATTAGAGACCAATTATTTTGGTAGTCAAAACCTTGTAGCTAATGTTAGTGACAATTTAAAAATCAATTTATCATTGAAAATATTTTAATTACCAATTTAGAGACCAGTTATAATTTTTTTGGAACTATTTTAGTTGTCAATTTGGTTACTTAATAGTGACTAATTATTTTTGTCACTAAAATTTGTCACTATTCAAGATTATATTGTAGCGTACTACTACTTTATAAATTAGATACTTCATTGATAAGTATCATTAAAGTATCGGACACGATACATGTCGGATATGGATATGTGACCCAAGTTGAAGCATCGATGCATTATAGTTTAAAGTAGTTATAAATTCTTCATCCAGTAAATTCCTGTCATTTATATTTATAGTAAAGATTCATTAAATCTGTATGAATTTCCTGTGAGTAAACACCTAATTAGGATATGATTTATGCAGTGTTATTTTGCACAAATTTACTATGTAAAGGAAATTAGGAAAGCGATGATTCAAGTATAATAATTGTGTTTGTTTGGGTGTGAGTAGAGGAGTTTGGAAGTGATGAATAGCGGGATTGCTCTGAAATCCCATATTGTTATATGTGTGATGATTTGAGGATGACCAATAATCATTTACCGAATTACCCTTGTATGAACTCACGTTTCATGCACATATGTGTTGTGGTGTGTTGAGTTTGATGAAATGGAGAAGAGACCATTGTTTATGGTGAAGAACCCGTGTCAATAATGGAGGATTGGTGATTGATGTTGTGTAGGTCCACGGTGACAAAAATGAAGAAGACGAAGCATTGAACGATTCTGAAATATTGTAGAAAGAGTGGAATCGTTATTAAGAGAGATGAAACCAATTTCATATTCTTGTGTAGTGTGTTTTGGAATGATTCCCTCCATTATGGATCGATTTCAAGGTTCTGTAACGTGGTTTGGATCAATTCTCTCCACCATGAATTGATTCCATGCTTGTGTAACGTGGTTTGGAATGATTCCCTCCACCATAGAATGATTCCATGTTTCATCCATGGAGTTTGGAACAATTCCCTTGGTTTGGATCCGACTTCATGCAATTGTTTTGACTTCTTCTTTTTGTTTTGCAAGAATATGTAAATATTTAATTGATTTTCATACCAAGTATATTGTATTTTTTATATTTTTAAATAATAATTATGTTTTTTTTAATTTCATTCATTGAATAAAAATTAAAAAAATAGTTCTAACTCATCTAAATATAATTTTATAATACTTTTAAATCAACTTCACTCTCAAATTTATCCAATCCTTTCCTCTCTCTCTCCATCAAACAATCCTTCAAAAAGAACACATAGTGAACATGTTGATAAACAATAATTTAAATACATCAAACTCTACTATAGTCTATTTCAAAATATTGTTAGTGTACAATTAACCTTGTATCTAATGCATACATGATTAAACATAATAAAAAAATGTCTTCTAGTAATGAAAATGTGTTACAATAGTTTGAGAAATTGGACATCTTAAGCTACAATAAGTGAAATATATATCTCTTATTTATAGATTTATGTGATTAATATTTCCAACCATGAATTAGGTCAACATATATATTGTCCTAAATATGTGACTTAATTAGTACAGTTCTAACATATCATTGATAAATTTAATAATAATTACCTTTAGAAGAAAAAATATTATTTCAAGAACACATACATCAACCACTACAAGAAAAAATGGTATTACCTACTACACAAATCCGTATATAATGTCCAAAATTCGTAGGCAAAACAAATTTACCTACGAATTACCTATGGACAGAAATCCATAAGTAATATGATTGTAGCTAACGCTTACCTATGGATATTGGAATTCATAGGTAATTACGTACCGATATATACGTAGGTAGGTAATTACCTACCGATATATTTGTAGGTAATTACCTTTTTTTAAAGCTTTTGGTTTTGGATTGTTTGTCCTGCGATTTATCCTAAGTATATTTTCTGATACAGTTCAAATTAATATTGTATCAACACATTATGTAGAAAAATTATAATGCTTATATTTAGGAGTAACAAATAATGCACATATAACACATGCAATGTTCCTAATATAACATAATGTTTTCCAAACCTTACAAAAACATAATGTTTTATCTAAGTTAAAACTACCATAATCCAAACCTTACATAAACATCCAAGCATACTAATATAAAGGTTCTTGATATAACATAATGTTTTCCCTAAGTCTAATAATCAGTATAAGGACGAGGTGAATTAATTTGGCCTTCATTATCATGTTGCACTTGTGGATTGTCCTCCAGCTCTTGATTTTGTTGTTGTTGAGTGTTTGGTGATTGAAGAATATTTTATGCAGCAACTGCTACAAGAGGTGGGAGGATACTACATGAGTGTACCAAGTAAAATTTGGAAGTTTTGGAATTAAGTTTGCATTTGGTTTTGAAATTGAGTACTCATTTCATGATTTTTCTCGGACATTCGATCCTCGGTAGTTGCTAGTCGTTGTTGAAGTTCATTAATATCTTCCAAAGGAACTTGTTGACTAGAACACGCCTGTGTATGTTTTAAGTAACTCTGAACACAATCATCTTGAGAATCCAGATGTCCAACTCCATATACTCGTCCCTTATACCTTCCACCTGTCGCCTCTAAACAACACTTGTTTCTTAGTCTCTCCTCCTCAACAGGGTATAGGGGTTGCATTGTGAAACACCGACAAAATTGATCTTTTGTCAACAATATCGTCGAAAGTCTTTCGTATGTGTGTTGTTGAAAGATTTCATCAACATGAGCTGCACGACTAAGCATTTATTTTTGCAAACACAACAAATTGTAAAGTAAGTAATTGGTGTTACATCATAAATAAGTATAAAAGTATATTAAATATGTTGTGCCAAACGGATAGTGTGGTCATGCACGCTGATAAATCCCTTGGTGTGTAATGTTCCACCTTTTTCTGATGCACGATTTTTCTTAGTTGTATCACATTTTTTTTTGATATGTTGGCATATTCCACTTTTTTGGCAAACAGTTCCAAATAGAAGCTCCAATCCAATTAGGCCTTGTTACCTTCTTTTCTAGTTTTTTTAAACATCTCTGAGAGTCTATGAAATGCTCTAGAGTGAAACTTTTTTATAATTTTGTCCTCATCCTTAGCCCTCTATGACACACTTCTCTATGAAACATAATGAATATGTTAAACATGAAAATGAGCAGAAAAAATAAAACAAGATGACTATGAGACTATGACATGTTGTCTACATGGAGGAATGATGAGACTATGAGACTATAAAGGCTTTTATGAGTGATAAAAATTGTCACGCCTACAACAGTTTTAATAAGATGTTATTGGAATTGAAGAACACAAATGGTAATACATACACATAAGTACCACCAAGGAAACAATCCAAACTAAAATTTTCCAAGTATACCTATCTTATTGTAAGTATATTTGAGGTTAAAGGGTTAGAAGAGAAGAATATA
>Ga0214545_1001900_pt1 | contig 39975 bp, 16 predicted proteins | sample CNSS4metaG_FD_160064 | JGI IMG/M metagenome (GOLD analysis project Ga0214545, IMG submission 160064) | Root nodule microbial communities from cowpea collected in UCLA plant growth center, Los Angeles, California, USA - CNSS4 | ecosystem: Host-associated > Plants > Roots > Nodule | place: USA... | reverse complement strand
AAAGTGTTTAAAAGTTAAAAATAGTTATAATGAAAAATATTTATGAAAAGAATTTATGTAAACTGGTAAATTAAGAAAAAAAATTTAAAGTATTATGAATGAAAAATATTCATGTTATAAACTTTGAAACTTATAATAAAAAATATCTTTACTGTAAAGTTATTAAATAATTTGAAGTTGTAAACAGTTACAGTGAAAAATATTTGAACTTTGTGGCCAGTTGCTTCCTAGGAGCCCTTCGGTAGATTTGCTTGCAATTTGCTTTGTTCGTGCCATTGGTCAAATAAATATGTTGTAAACCAATATGCGAAAAAGATATTTAGAAACCATTACGCGAAAGATTACAAATTTGAACTTTGCGTATATATAGATATTGAAGATTAAAATAATCAAATCGCAGATACAGAAGAACACACTCTTTCTCTCTGAATTCTATTGCTTTTCGCGTGACTTTCCTTGCTACCGTCTGCTGTGTCCAAACTGTGTGAACACTGTGCAAATTGCACATTAATCTTCAATATCCTAACAATAAGCAAACCCTGACAATAAAAAAACTCTCATCTCACAACAAAATTCTCCACCTCCTTAAACGAAATATATCATAAAACAATCGTGTAAAGAAGATGTGCACACAAAATTAATGGTGAGATTATAAAAGATTTAAATTTCATTTTTCATCGTTGACACAGGAAAAAAAATTTGAAACATAAGAAACAATAAAAATACATGAAAAGCGAGTAATCATAAATTGGATAATTGGGCATTACTATTGAAATAGTAAGCATACACACCGAATAATCATAAATGAAAAGGAACAATAAAAAATACATTTTTGTTTAATCCAATGAAGATAAATAGCATCAGCAAGTAAAGCAAGACAACTTCACGAAAGGAATAATAATGAAATAATGTTGTTGCAGAGAAAAAACAAACGGTAAAATAACGGTTATATGTTAAATTATTTTTAAAATAATAAATAAATTATTATATTAAAAATGGTAGAATAGGAATTAAAAAATGTGGACACAAATGAGGGAATCCCCTTTATTATTGTTACAGATAAAAAATTATTGTAAATTTTGTTATATTCCAAAAAGGTAAAAACTCTCGCTCTAAATAACTCGATCACATTCGAACATATTATATTACTAACACATCCCTCGTATATTCAAAATGGGTGAGAAAAAGTTGTAGAATTTGCGAACAAAGAAGTTGATGGCATTATATTTGAGGTTAAATTTTGTAGGCACTATTCTTGGGGAAGACGTAGGGTGGTGCGGGCATTTATTGTTCTTACCATCAATGTCCAACAAACTAACATTGAATTAACTTTGCGATTCAAGAAAATTTATTTTTACTTTTTCCGAGTAATAAAGTGGTTTATGAGAAATGGGAAAGTTATGACTTGAGTAATGATTCATTATTACCGATAAATAACGAAGAAGATTAGAGGTTGATTAATTGTGGGTCCCACCTAATGGAATCGTCAGCTTCGTAAATTCCAAAAGGTTGCCGCAAGTGAAACCTTTCCAACCTTAGCTGTCAACTTATTAATATCTCAACACTCCAAATTTACTGCCAAACAGAAAACTTAAAAAAACGTGTCCGTCTTAAAATAATCATATTACTACAAAAATAACTAAAAAACGTGCACACATTCAAGCAATCGTATTATTACAAAAATAATTAAACAAGGGGTTAAGACTAGATTTTATAAAATATTTTCATCAGATTATGTTAATATAAAATAAAATTTTAATTAAAATGTGAATTTAAAAATTTTCACTAATTAATATATATTTAAGAATTAAATATACTTTTAGTTCTTAAAATTTAACACAAAACTATAATTAATCTATTTTTAAAAATTTGATCTATTTTTTATCGACATTAAAATGATTATATATTAAACTCTGTAAATAACTTAAATATTAGTTTTCAAACACATTTTTTTGATTAATATTGAAATAATAACATGTGAAATAATATAAATAATTTAAATAAGTGAATTTTTTATATAAGTTATTGATGAGAGAATTCCTAAATATTAAATTAAATAAAAGGATAAAAAAGAAAGGATAATACAATAAATACTTTAGCTAAGGCCTCCTTTCCTCTTAACTAAAACAATACAATACTATAGTTTTACCATGCATTTGAGATAAGTGTTTGATTGTATTTATTATGTTCACAACCATGTGGTTGGTTTAAATTCAATATTAACTTTTTCTAAGATAATAATAGACTATATATTATACACTGAATCGTAAGATTATAATCTAAGTTTTATAAAAAAATAAAACTTAAAATCATAAGTCATAAAAATGAATAATTACTTTTTTACCTATATTAACAATCAAGTAAAACATTAATGAAAATACGAGTCTTAAAAAACTTTTTTACTTAATTATCTTTTTCAGTTATATAAGAATTTGAAACGTTAATGTAAAAGTTTATAAAAAAAGTAATTAATATACGCAAGTGCAAGTTTTTTCTTTTATGCGAACTTGCGGACTAACTTGCGCAGACTGCGGACTTATGCGGGTCGAACTACTACGGACCTGCAGACTTCCTATCATGGTCCGTCCTGCATTTTTTTCGCGGACCTGCAGATCGGCTCGACATGTCAAACCTAATTGCCACTCCTAATTTAGATGATGGAAGATTTTGCAATTAATGAAGATAGTAAAATATATAATGGCATTAGTTGATATGTTATTATTGAAGAGTAGAAAGTAGTAAAATGTAGGATTTGTTATGATAAGGATTGGAAATGATAGAAGCATTTGTGAACACTGAAAAGTACAAAATGATGAGCATGAATACATGAATATAGAGAAAAAATGAGTATGATAAAGCGACTTTATTTCTCTTTTTTGACCACAACCTATTTAATATTTATCTATATATAGTTTCATTTTGAAAACTCTGCACTCTGCTGTTCATTCCTCACGTTTTTTTCAAACTACCACTTTTGGAAATTCAATTTATTACTTTCCATTTATTATTGACTGCTCAATTCAAAGTTTTGAATACGAATTGTCAAAATCATGCAAATTTACCTACATTTACGTCAAAATAAATAATTAGTGTATACCTAAAGAGAACGTCAAATATTTTCTAAAACATTAGGTATACGCACATATAATATTTAACACAAAAATAAAATTTCAATATTTCATTTGTCTTTTCTTAAAACATTAACACAACCATTACCAATAATCTTTATATATATATATATATATATATATATATATATATATACATATATATACATATATATATATATATATATACATATATATATATATGTATATATATATATATATATATATTAAAATTATATTTAACTTCTTAGTATACTTTTCTTTTTATTTTAAAAATCTGAATCAGACTGAATAAGTTATAAAATTTCAGACATAATTAGTTGAATAATTAGGAAACCAATAACAAGATAATCTAAAATGGGACAATTAAAAATATATAATAATATACTATTCTAAATTTTCATATAATAATCAATCTAAAATATTGATCAATTTTATTCTACATGCAAACTTGTTATTTTTAAAAAAATAATGACAAATATTAATTTGAAATTTCAATTTAAATATAATATATTTTATTTCAACTTGTATATGTATTTTGAATGTTAAGACACCCTAAATTTTATGTTTTATTTTAATTTTCAATATTATAAAATTTTGATATTATGTTTATGATATTCTTATGTACTCTAATAACTTTAATAATAGTGGTTCAATCACAATTGAAGTCCAATTTTAAAAACATGAGTTATTATTATTTATGATAAGAAAAGTATTAAAAATTAGATAGAAATAGACACATAATTGAAAAGTAACAACTAATGTTGCTTTTAAATTTTTAAAATGAACAAGTGATCAGGACCATGCTAATTACAGTAAGTAAAAGATATAATATAACATTATTTAAAAATAAATACTTCCCCTGGTAATAAAAACTTTAAAAACGGAAAAATTACTTCTGATTTATAAAATTAAGGTTAAATGTTATCTTTATTCCTTTATATTTTGTATTTTGGTCTTTTGACGTGTTAATACATTAAGTTTAACAACAGTCAACAACAACATTTTCTCATGTTGTTTTAACTCAAACATTGAATAAGTAAACTCTAACATGTAAGTTAACAGAGTTGACAACAGAGCAGAAAACTTTCATTCATAGTTTTATAGGAACATGGTAACTTTTAAGTATTTTATTTTTATATTGTCGTATGCTTATGTTCTTATTTTTTATCTTTGATTTTGTTAATGATTATTGGAGTATCAGATGCATGTGATACCACCATGATTGAGACTTCACCAAGAGTTGCCTCATTTCATTCACCAAAATCAAAGAAGAGAACACAAACCTTAAATAAAAAAATTGAATTTGGAGATTACAATGTAAGAAGCCAAACTACAAGGTTCTTAGGTAACAAAAAAATAAATGAGAATCACATCATCAATACAATATGTGGACAAGGTGTAGAAGCCAACAAACACAAATTAACATACAGGTAAGTTCTGAAAAACATGTGTCAACATTAAACCATGAAAAACACTAAAGTAAATATTTTAAAATACACAGAGTCGGAAATTACAACCTTTAAGGTAGGAAATAACATAAAAAGATGAAGAATGAAAAGTAATATTTAGCCTAAAATAGTTGGTGGCGCTGAAATTAGATTACAAGGTTTGGTAAACTTAACTATCAAGCTGCGTTTTTAATATGTTAATAAATATTTTGGTATTGGTTTGGTGATGTGAGTGTGGGTACTGAATTCCAAAAACTGTGTCTGTGTTTGAAGGCACTTTGATACGGCCACTTTCTCCGCCACAAAGAAAATAGAAAAGCGTTTCCCTGTGTGTGTGTGTGTGTGTGATCGGAATTTGAATTTCTCTGCGTCTGAACTCCGTCGATCCGTCTCCAACATGAGCAGTGGGGAACTCCTCAACATCGAACCTCTCGAACTCAAGTTCCCCTGTCAGTCTCCATTCAACTCCTTCTCTTTTTCTTCTCTTAGGGATTTCCTCACACTTCTCTCATTTCTTCTTTTTTTTCTTCTTGTTTTAGTTGAACTGAAGAAGCAGATCTCGTGTTCTCTTCAATTGTCTAATAAGACCGATGCCTATGTCGCCTTCAAGGTAACGCTCAATTTCGCTTTCGTTTTTTCTGATTAGTTTGGGGAGTGGTTCGATGGGGAATTTTGTTTTGCTTCTGTTGTGAGATCTGGCGGTTTTGATAGCGGCGGTGAAATTAACGAGGTTTTGCGTAATGTAGGATTTAAGCCGCACGTTTTTTGCAGTGTTTCTTTGATGACTGCGTGAAATTTGCGAGTTTATGTTTGAATTTTGGTTTCGATTTTCAGGTGAAAACAACCAATCCGAAGAAGTATTGTGTTCGTCCGAACACTGGAATTGTCTTGCCGCGATCTACATGTGATGTTATGGGTACTGATATGATTATTTTGAATGCGAATTGCTACTTTTTGTTTAGTTGTGCTCTATGGAATGGCTGAGTAATGAATTGGGATTTTTTTTTTGTTGTATAAATGGAAGTTACCATGCAAGCACAAAAAGAGGCTCCGCCTGATATGCAATGCAAGGATAAGTTTCTTCTTCAGAGCGTAAAAACTGTTGATGGTACCAGTCCGAAGGACATCACTCCGGAAATTGTATGTGTTGTGCTGGTTGCTTTTGCATTTTCATTTGACTTTTTTTGTTATCTGGAATTACAAGATTTATTGTGCTGTTTGGGATTGGCTAGTTCAACAAGGAGGCGGGACATGTGGTTGAGGAGAGCAAATTGAGAGTGCTGTATGTTTCTCCTCCTCAACCACCATCTCCAGTACCAGAAGGTTCCGAGGAAGGATCCTCACCTAGAGGTTCTGTTTCGGAGAATGGAAATGCCAACGGTTCTGAGTTCACACAAGTGGGTTCTTGATTTATTCTGTTTTCTTTTTTCCCTAAATTTCCGTGAATATCAATTGAAATGCCTTTTCTTATTGTGTATTTCAGGTTGCGAGAGGATTTACTGAGCGACCTGAGGCTCAAGACAAATCGGCAGAGGTAAATCAGAAAGGCATTTCCTTTTTGTTTTTGTAAATATATGCAATTGAGTTATTAAGGAACGGCCTTATGATCTCACTTGGAGAATATAAATTGGATATTAATTTCGCCAAGGGTTGTCTTCAAGTGTTTGCAATGTCTGATTTTTCAATTGGAGGTTTTAACAATAACAGTAATTAAATAAAGGCTTTCAGAGATTTCTTGCTCTTACACAAACTCATTACTTTGGAAAGCCTTCTTTTCTTGCTCAACGCTATTCACAATTTTTATTGATATTAGACTTCCAAGCAAACCATATGATATGAAGGAGCATAGATATACATTACTCATGTTGATGCCGATTACTTGTTTAAAGATGGTTTTGAGAGACAAAACTTTCTTCAAGTGATGCATGTCTGATGTTTTATTCAGTCAAATTTTTACATTATATATATGCATTTTGAATCCATTACAGGGGGCATCCACTGTATTCAAACTCTTCTTTGTTCATGTGCTGTAAATTCAGCCCAGCTTGTAACTTCTAGAGTTGGTACTGTTAGACAACTTTATTTTGATTATAGATGGTTGTTTACAGGCTAGAGCTCTTATCTCAAGACTGACTGAAGAAAAGAATAATGCACTTGAACAAAATAGCAAGCTTCGCCAGGAACTGGTGAGAATTTACAATATTGGGGTAGATAATTAAATTTACTCATCTGTGTAATCTATATTTATTTTTCTTTTGATTATGGAGGACTTTAATCTTAAATGATGAGAATGATACTGCTTCTGATTCTGGCAGTTGCCTTTCATATGTTTTTTATAGTCTTGTCTCTGAAATATCATCATATATTCTAATTATTTCAAAACCCTGCTTGAACTAAAAGGTAACTGAAAACAGATGCTCTGTGTTCCAGCATTTGTGAGTTTTTGATTATTTGGTGCAAGGAAAAATGATAAACGCAGATTTCTGCATCAGCTAGTGAGTTTAGTTTTTTGAACATTTGTGATGGATATGATTGATGTTTGTGTTTCGTAACTTTACACATTAATTCCATGTATAAGATACTTTAACTTAGGTTGTTTCAAAAAGCTGTTTTCTCTCACCTATGTAATGATCTGCTAAGAATGCGACTCTTCCTATCAATTACTTTCCTACAATTTATGTTGGAACAACAGTCTTCCAGGATTTTAGCCAGAATTGTGACCGTGTGTTTCTTTTGTGGATAACTGAGTACGATTTCATTAGAGTTAAAGCAAGTACCTTTTTATGTGCCGTCACTGTTGTATTTGATATTATTTATATATTACTGTTAGCTTTGAAAGTAAGGAAAGACTTAATGCCATGATTCTACTGCTTGTAGGATCTACTGAAGCGGGAAGGCAACAAAAGTCGTGGTGGAGTATCATATGTCATTGTCGTATTAATTGGCTTACTTGGCATAATAATGGGGTATCTCTTGAAGAAGACCTAAGCATTTCTGTGCTTCGATTTGATCGTAGTTTCTTTGTTCCTGACTTTCAAGCAATTATGAGGAAAGTTAAAAATAGAGTAATTCTGGTGTGTTTTATTTTTTTTTTTTTTTTCTTTTTTTTTTTTTTTTTTTTTTTTTTTTTTGGGGGTGGATAACATTTTGGGAGTAGGAAACATTAGGGAAGTTGTGGGTCTGTGGTTAGTCTGATTGTGAACTGACTCATACTTTCGGTAACATGCATTCTTTTTGTAACTTACCTTTTGTGGTTCATCTAGTGACTAAATGATAATGTCAAGTTGTCAACGATAACCACGAATAACATCAATCTTCAAGGATTCATCGTGGTTTCATATCATTAGAATTGAAAAGGAACAGTAATGTTCTTAAAAACCATGTTCATCCTTAAGAGCACGTGTCAGCATGTAACTAGATTAGTCAACAGCTGAATGAGCATGTTTCAATCAATTAAGTATCTTTTTTGAGCATGTGTTATAATTGAGTACGATTCTTTTACACATAAATGGATCATAATAACACTTAAATCTCGTCTAGTCAAACTAATGTGCAAACAAAAAATGCACAACATGAAATTTATCCGACTAACTAAATGAATATATTTTAAACAATTATCACTATCAACCTCCATGCAACGACCAAATCCAACATTATAAAAAGACAACCACTTACGTATATTTTAGAGTTTATCGGTGTAGTGCTCACACCTATTACTTCAGACATCTGGTAGCCTCCAACAACAATGACCACAACAACAACAAATACAAACAATTAAGCTTTAACAATATCACTCCAACACAACAATACAAGAAAAGAAACCAAACAAACTAACTAGGCTTTGACAATGTCACCCCGAAGAAAACATCCCAATGAAAAAAGCAAAAATATAAACAATTTTACATGTTCACATTTTTATATTGTGTATGCCCAACGACTCTTAATTTGTGTGCTCAAGTCTTTGTAGTGCCTTAATGTCTTCTGGCATAATAACTTAGCCTCATAACCTTTGTGCAATGTACAATGGAATTTGATCACCTACACGGTCAAAAAGACCGGTACCCAATGATGTTGTCCCTTTAGTTTGAAGTTGCAACACCATTCTTGGAAAAATATTTTTTGAACAACTAAATTTTAATAAATTTTTTTTATAATCTAAAATGATATTTTCTAATTGATTTTTTATTTTTTTATATTTCAAAATCATTTAAAATATGTTTTTAATGTTGTGAGAAAATATCATTGTCCTTCTCAAAGGCAATGTGTTCTCAACGAAAGGGCAAAGTTATCATTCATGTAACGCCACACGTGTTTCTTCGTTTTTCTCAGCACATTTGAGTGGATCGAATTTGGTGATCTCTCAATGCCTCCAGTTATCTCTTCACTCTTTTTTCATACATGACTCATAACAAACAACAATAGTTCGTGTCTCCCCTTCCTCGTACTGTAAATAATATACGACCCAAAACAAATACAGGCTGGACCCATTAAATTATTATAACGAACAGTTTTTATGCTGTTTCATTTGTGTCCTCAAATTTAAATGTGTATGCTATCACTTTTTTTAGTGCAGAGTATTTCGGTGATTTACATGAAAAAGAAAATGGTCATTTTATTTATATATTAAGCCATGGTAATCATCTAAACACTCGAAAATCACGTTCATCCTTTAGATCACTTGTCAACATGTAACTAGGTTAGTCAAGCGGCGAATGAGCTGAAAAACTAAATTCATTTTACAGTTTGGGTTAACACAATACTTCTTTATTTGAGGTTTTACAACAAGAGATGTTTAGAAATTTTGATACTAATAAATCATCAACAAGTCTATATAAGAAATTAAGACATCCTTTTAGTCTAAAATTTTAAGTTAATGATTTTACGGTCTTTCTTTCTATATTATTTATCGTACCCATTTTTATCCGATATAAAATACTTACCATAAATTTCTAAAATTGTTTGTATTTGATTATATTACATTATTTTTAATCTAAAATTTTATGATAATCCTGCTCATATATTATTTATCTTACTTATTTTTATTTAATGTAAAACTTTCAACTCACTCTAAATTTTTAATCTTGTTGGTGTTTAAGTATATCAAATTTTAGTTATATGTGCAATAAAATAATTACTGGCAAATTTGATTCTGTTTTACTGAATCTAATTTGATATCAAGTTTTGAATTTGTACAACTCCTTAAGAAACACAAAGTTCATATGATTGTATCATGAACTCAATTTTTCCCTTTTATTGTTTCCGATATGATATTTTCTACTTTGGATAGTAACCAAACCTTATCCCTAATTACCGGCGGATTAAGATACTTTGCCACTAATAATTGTTTTATACTCATTTGGTACTATTCTTTACTGTCCTTCCTTTTTTTTTCTTTAAAAATATAAATTTCATTTTATCATTCAAGAGGATTGTCAAAGGGTAGTTATTAGGGTAAAAAACCTTATTTTCTTACCAACCCCAATCTTAGAAAGCTCAGCCAAAATTACTCCTCTTATTTTATTTTTTTAACACATCTGAGAAATTTCCCATAGGAAAAGCAGCAAGATTAGTGCTTATTAGACACTGGCAATTGTAAGAGACTACAAAATCCTTATCGAAGTTATTTAAAATTTTCTATTGGTTGTGTTCTTCTGAGCACATCATCATGAAAGGAAAAATAAGGATGTATTTAGTTCGATATTGGAGAATTGATTCCGGCATAAACAAGAATTAATTGATTCTTATTCGATGTGAATTTTTTATCTGTTAATTAATTTTAAAAACTGAACACGTTAGAAAATTAATTTAAATTAATTTTATGTTAATTTTGACACAAAATCAAACACACACTAAATTGAAGCATTTTAATTCTGCACAAAGTCATCTAAACTGGTGAATAAAATAAACGAATTAATTCATACCGGCATGAAGTTGCATAGATTTGAATTATCTGGCAGCATGTTGTGATTCATTACGAGTGAGCCTTATGATTTAATCATTTGTAGGTAGGGTTATGTTAGATTACTGTTAGTGAGAGTGAGCTAAAAACGTAGACAGGGACTTGGGTTCATCTTTCGCACTCAAAAGACTACTGCTTCTAATGCTTTCATCCTGCAAATTGCAATTTGCCATGAAATCTCCCTTTATAGTTACTTCTCTCTTCTGCAGATCCACAGTGTACTCTGTCAACCCTGCATGTAAATTGTAGTAATTTTGCAACATCATCCCAATTTCCTCACTAAAATAACACTCTAAATTTAATGGAAAATAATTTTTAACAATTAAATTTTGATTACTTTATCTTAGGATCTGAAATGATATTTTTTAAATGATTTTCTATTTTTTCATTTCTGTATATTTCAAAACCAATCAGAAAATGTTATATCAGTTTGTAAGATAAAGTTGTCAAAATTTAGTTATGAAAATATTATCCAAATTTAATATATAAAATAAATATGTTTCTTAAAAAAATTAACTAAAGTATTTGATAAAGAAAATATTGAATGCTTCAAAGTGTTTTAGATTTGTAGGAAAAATGATAAAGTTTTTTTTTTTTTTTTCTCAATGACTGATTCCAATATACTACCACCAAATTAAATGGTTTGACCATAGTTATATCTGTATTAAAAATATGGTTTGGATAGCTTCTTTGAATAGGTTTGGCAGAACAAAAAAGAAAAGTTAGGTTTTAAGCCAATTATGATGACAATTTAAAATTTGTCCAGAGAAGACAAAACAGAGTCTGAAACCTACCAGTCATTCTTGAGACAACTCTGAAAACTCTCCCTCTGCATCCATTGCACCTCATATTTGCTGCTATCACTACAACCTGAAACTGTTCATCAACCATTACAAAATATAGCACTGAACTTGGCATCTCTACGATCATCTATTTTTTTATATTACAATAACTTAATTGGAACACTTCAAACCATTTTCTTTGTTAAGTATTTATGATCAAGTTGATGGTTTGTTTCTTCTCACCATCATTTTTTCTATCTACAAAACTTTGATTAAGAGATTTGAGTTTAGAGTTGTTGGGATCAATAGGGTAATGATGAAATTACAAGAGAGAGATATTAAGATTTAAATTGAAAATTTGAAAACCTACCGGAGGGAGGGTCAAGTTCTCCATGTGCAAAAGGGAACGATTATGATTTGTAGTAGCCTTCATGCAAAGCTCTGACTCTGTGTTGTTAATGGCCATTTGATTATCAAAATCTCTTGTTTTTATGGAGTCAACATCTTCGTTTTCCTTTCTTCACGAGCTTCTGGTTTTAAAGTTGCCCACACACTAAGATTTGGAAACTAAACCTTCTATTAATTTAAGTCATGTTTGGACAAATAACTATAGTTTGAATAATTCAATGGTTCTATGCACAAAGCAAACCCTTTTTCAAGCATTTGATTTGACACTAGAGATTGGCTGTCACCTTCCAACCACCAAATTTAACTAGCTGACCTTTTGGCTTCATGCTGCTCTCACTCTTTTTTAACTGATAAAACTGTTTAATTATGGTTTTTTTAATTAATGTTGTCAAACTTTATTTGAGATTAATCTGGTTTAATTGAGAAATCAGATTATAGAAACTTTATTATATTTTGGATTATGGGCTTCTAAGTCGATTATAGAAAGTTTATCCTTTGACATAAAAGAAAAAAAAAACAAGAAGAAATTGTGACAGCTTGCCAAACTATATAATCCCTTTTTATTATGGAGGTGAGCATCATAGGCTAATCTACGAACTTAAATGATCTACTCAACAAATCAAATGTCTAACTTAAAAAGGAAAACCAAAATATTGAAATATTCATACTACCAGTTTAACAAGAGGAAATAATACTCTAGATATAAACTACATAAATTATTTTCATATTGCTATTCCATTACAATTTCCTTTTTTATAAGTTTGGTAATTTTCATTATAGTATAGAATAATAATAATTTTCTCACCGGCACCGTTAATCCTTAAACCATTATCGTTATTAATTTTCGGTAATGGAGTTTATTTCTACTTGTGTTAATCCAAAATGAGTTCACGGGCCATAACAGAGTTGGACTGGATATCCCTTTCAAAGCAACAAGGGTGTCTCTTCCTGCACCTTCATAATTTTTTTCCTTTTTTTTTGAGTTATACCATTCAAAGTCATTTTTTAACTTTCAAAGTTTCAAATTGTATAATTCAAAATTACAAATGACTTTCGAAAAACCATTTTAATTCTATAATAAAAAATTACCTTTTTAGAAAAAAATACTTCCAGATTATATAATCTAATCTAAAAGCCATTTTTTACTTCTGGATTACAAAATCCAGAAAGGATAAAACGAGAGAAATTATAGGAGTACAGGAACAAAGTTATTAGGGTGCAGGAAGAAACTGAGCTCAGCATTAGATTCAGCTAGAACTTGCTTAAGAAACTCCAAATACTAAATAAACTATTTCATTAAGTGTCTCATAGGTGCAGGAAAACTTTATGTTGGCCATGTAAAATTTTCCTTTCATCACAAGACTGGATTGGAAAGACTTTAAACTAGGTACAAAAGGCTAGAGTGATTTTGCCAAACATTCAAATAAATCTCACTGGGTCAATCAATATTCTGGATAGGAAGGACTTTAAACTATGTACATCCTTCATATTACTCCACTGTCTGCAACACAAAATATTGCCAAATTGCCAAATTTTAATGTAATAAAACTTCAAGTTTGTTGATAAACAAAAAATCCATATTTTTTAAACTCGCTTATAGTTAACCACGAGTAAGCAAAGCATAATTATAAACTTTTAAAACGAATAATTATTAGCATAAAAAATATCAGGAATTTAAATTGGTCTGCTTGAACAGTGTCCCCGTTCTCAACAGCTTTTCACTCTATTAAAAACCGGTTGTGTATACATCAATAACCAAAATGTTTTTACAAACCAGTTCAGAAAACCAATCTGGCGTTTTGAAAACCCAAACTGGTTTGAAAATCGATTCCAAAAACTGAACTGGTTTAAAATCAGGGTTCAAAACTCGAACCAGTTCTGAATTGGTTTCAAGAACCGAACCGGTTTGGAAACTGATTCCAAACTTAAAATTGGTATTAGGACTTGTTTCAAAAACCAAAAGCGAAGGCAATATAAAAATTTTGTTTCTTTATTCATCAGTAGACAAGAGAAAGCTGTAAATATGACTAACCTTCTATATGATCAAGTGTTCAAGATCAATAAGCATCACTAGCAGAGGAAACGGTCTTGTTGCCAAAAGAGTCAAGAATCTTAGGCATACATTGCACCATAAAATTCAAACTATTACATCCTCTCTCTTTTTTAAGAGAAATAATCACTAAAAGCTCAAAATCCAAACCATACATATATATATATATATATATATATATATATATATATATATTTGCATATTTAATTAATCTTTTCTACAATAGAAATAAAACTCTAATTCAATGTTTTTGGCATTCATTGATTCTTGTTTAACCATGTAGTATAATTGTTTACCCGTTCTCTTCTGCTTGGGTTGATGGCGGTATGATTTTCAGTGCCAAAGCCTCGTTGCTGTAGAATTCTGAAGGATGCTGCCAAGGTGTCATTGCAGCAAAAATTCTGCATCTGATTGGCAGTTTCTAGCTTACATAACAACCCTGGTCTGCAGTTCTATACAAGTATCATAAAATTGAACCCAAGCATGAAGAAAAACAAGTTAATAAACCCGAGAATAAAAGAAAACAAGAATACAAGGTCCAAATAACTAAATACAAAATAATCCTAATTCAAAGTCTCAAAAAGAAGAGCATTCTACATTTTCAGTCATCATCTAGGTAACACACAAGATGCAGGATAAGCAAAGTCTTGTGAGGGAATGGTGTCCACAAAATTAAGAAAACAATGTTACTTATAATCAGTCATATTTGAGTAAGCATGGTACAACAATGTAGTATAAAAAAAATATTGTTACCTTTTTCAAATCACTCGAGCTCCTCAAAATCCTCTTTTTCATTTGAGGAAAATAGTGAGGGTGTGACAACATAAAACTCTTTCCTGTGTGACAACAAAAATCGATCACCTTCTTTTGTATCTTCCGGCTGTTGTTAATGAAATGAACCATCAAACCCATAAAACTCAATTTTGAGATGAAGTCCAAGTCTAAGTGGTGAGGCAAACTCTATGAGAGTGACAATAAAGAAAGTTCCTCAACTTCCCTTTTCACAATTCAAAAGTTTAAAAAAATGACGTGCCAAGATAGTATGTGAGATGGCAATAAGAAAGGGTGCTAACAATGCTAAGAGATTCCTCAAAAGGTTCAAGATCCACAATTCAAAAGGAAAGTTCCATTGCGACAAACATTTTGATCAGTTCGTTTTGGCATAAGTAGTCAATTTTGGCAAAGAAATGAGAAGAAATGATTGGTGGTAGATGAATCCAACTTTTTCTTCTGGTTCACGTCATTGTCTGGATACCCCTGCATCTGCGCAAATGAGTTACCACAGCAATTGTTCCACTCACAAATTTAATCCAACTACCACTACGACAACATTTATCTTGCTTGTTAATGTTAGGCTCTGACAATTCATTGAAGTGATCTCATACATCGAGATCAAATGTTACGCACTTCAAAGCGAGGTGGTAGCAAATGTTGTTTTTCAGAGTCCAAAATGTCATCTTGCCTATCCATCTAATTGTCCTGTATTTGAAAAAAAATATTTTAATATATATTATACAAGCTATTAATCATACACTACATTGATCCTAATGTTTATAAAATCTATAAAATTGAGAGACAACTAAGCCCATACCAAAATATAGAGAGGGAAAGGGTAAAAACTAGATAAAAGAGTATGACAGGTTTTTACATTTTTTCGAAGAGAACAGGTTGGATATATCAATTAAATCGATCAAATGTCTTCTTGTATCCATACCTGATCAGGTGATTAAAATATTCAATCAGTATACATCAACTCAGAAGCTTCATAATGCCTTCTATTTTCTTCTTCATTAAGTCAAAGGTTAATAAAATGAGGTAACAAAGTTAGTGCAGTTATTAAATATATAAACACTTTTAAAGTAGGCGCGCCAAAATAGTAAGACATTGCTCAAAAGAACTTGTTCGAAATTTTATGGATTCAATGCATATGCTTAAAACAATTACATTTACGTTCACTTCTCAGCATACACTAATATACTTCAGCTTCCTTCATTTCTCAATAACTCCCTTTAATTCCTTCACAGCAACTCTCAAAACAACGCAACAGTCTTCTTGCTTTGCATCCCCTAAACAAAATAGTATTGCAAACAAAGATGTCGTTGCTGAAATCGCTCACACTTCATTAGTAAATGCTAATATTCCCTCAAAACTTTAAAGGTCATTCTATTCTCATTAAGTGATAAATCATATGCAACCCTTTGTTCTCAATCATAAGGTCCCCGTTCCTTTTTATATCCTAACAAGCTTTAATTCCTACTTCCTCCTTGAATATTTAGTTCAACTTGATAAATTTACAATCTTGATAAATTATCCACTAGCGCAGTAAAATGTTTTTCTTAGACACTCAATAATGCAAAAAGGATATTAGTATTAATTTCCTTCCACACAATGTTTACAGATTAAAAAAACTCCAAAATTTAAGTAGCAGCAACAGTAATAACTTCACTATAGTAGAAACTGTAATAAAACATGATAGCGCTTATTTACAGTAGCAGTATTACTTATAAAAGTAGTTTGTTGTAGTAACTTAAATATTCCTAGCACAGCTAGTCACTAGGAAGAAATTGCCTTCTTGTCAAGCTTGAAGTAAATCATAGACAGGATACACAGCAACATTTTTGTTTAAGAGAAAGTCAAGGACAAACCTGAAGTATTTCACCTAAAGCATCTGAAGGCATCAGTCTTGGTCTAAAGTAATTGAGATAACATTGTCCAGTGCTGAACTGAAACAAGATAAAGCCACCAAAGAACCAGTAGCAAGTCAGTTGAATATTGCCAGAAGTTGCTGGGAAGTTACAAGATAGGCTGTGAAAGCTGCCAGATGGTTGCCAGAAAATTCACCGGGAAAGACATGGGTAATTTGAAAACAACACCGATAGCTTGCTGGATTTCTTTTTTCTGGCAGCAGTGAACTACAGCAACAGTGACTTAATGCACCAGATAACACGGTGGACAATGGAACCCAGAGATCTGACAGCAGAGGTTAAATAAAATATAAAACTGCAGAAAACTTAGGGAAGTAAGGTTATCAAACTCAAAATTCTAAACTCATGCAGCTTTTGTAGATTCAACCCATAGATTCCACTTGTAAACTTAAGAGTTTACTTAATATAGAAAAGTCTATTGTTAACGTATGCCATATATAATACAATATTTTCACATTAACAAAGTTTGATAGCTCATCAGTGCTAAATAAGATTAAACAGTATAGATGACTAAATTATTTATAAAATCATAAAAAGGCTCCTAATGTGAACAATTAAAAATGGAGTTCATTTCTTCAACTTATCGGAGTCATAATAAAACATTGTCATTGTGTGAGATAAGAATCCAATAAAATTACATTTAATTTTAATTTCAAACTCGTTAACTAGCTTCTTGACTGGAGAGTTTGAGTTCACTACGAGTTTCATAAGTTTCCTCGATTTTACTCGAAAAAGAGTCTGATAGTGAATTAACTTGTTTTTGTCTATCTAGAGATTTTGACAACTTTGGGAGCAAGTGGTCAGAATTTTTGTTTAAGAATGCAGGAAAGCAGGGTGAAGATGCCATTGGAAGCAAGTAGACATGCTCCATCAAATTCTTTTTCATGAACTCATTAGGAAACTAAAAGATGCAAAAGCATTGAACTTGCAGATTGAGAAACAAACCAGAATCTGTAAAAGTGTCTTCTCACATTCTGAAGAATTATCTTCACCATCTCCATAAATACAATTGAAAATTGAAAATTGAAATGAAAATCATAGATGCATAGACAGACTGTCAGCAAATAGTCATTTTCCATTAACTTTTTTCCCAACAAAAGAAGTGTAGATATTTATAAACTCATGAAAAAAACAAACCACTTTGATTAACTATACTTTAAATAACAATAAACTTCAGATATCGTATGATAATGAAGAGGAACTCTTCAAGGAAAACACAGAATGTTATGTTCATCTGGAGACCCTCCTCCTACTGCCAGAAACATCTCTCTGACTCTGCATCTTCTCGTGTCTCAAAGCCCTCTCCCGGTCCTTCTCTCTTCTCTCCCTTTTCAGTCTCTCTTCCCTCAGCTCCTCCATCGTCTTCCTCTTCTTCTCACCCTTATTCTCCCTCCTATCGCCGTCACCGCTTTCATCCTTCACTACATTATCACTAGGTTTCCTAATATACCACGGTAATTGAACTCCCTTCCCGGCAAGCCCGTAACCAAGCCTATACTTCTCATCCTCCGGGCCCACAACAACGTCGGGTTTGGGACCTCTCTCCTCCTTTTTCTTCTTCTTCGCCGGTGGACCCTCTTTCTGAGGCTCCTGAATTGGGTCGAAAATCTTGATCCCTTCGAAAAGGTTGATGTGGCCAGCGTCGGTAGAAGGCTCGGGCTCAAGTTCGGGTTTGGGTTCGGGTTCGGGTTCGGGTCCGGGAAGGGGAAGCTTCGGTGCCAAACCTTTAGCGGTGCGGAGACGCTCAAGACGGAACTCGGCGTCGCGCTTCCGAGCCTCCTCGCGCTTGAGCTGTTCCTCTTTGGCGGCTTGTTCCTCGTCGCGACGAACCTTCTCTCTGTTCTCGTAATTGTAGACGTTCCAACGCTTCTGAGGGAGAATATTCAGACCTCCGTGACCTCCCATTTTCGATTGCTGGGCGAAAGAGAAAGGAATTTGAGTTTTTCTGAAGAAAATTGGGATTTTCTGTTCACTAGAAACCCTAAGTCTGACGGAGAATTTTAGACCGCTGTCTATTTACCAATTTTTCATGTTTTATAAATTACAATGTTAAACATACGAGTTTTAATTGTGTTTCCCGCAGTTATTTTTTATTTTATTTCTACAAATTTAAAATTATTATTTTTAATCTTTATCAAATGGAAAATTATACCAGGACTCATATCTTTAATTCTCATATTTTATTACAGGGTTAAGTGGGTTAAGTATGTTTTTAGTTCCTCAACTTTAATCCAATCTTGTTAATTTTTATTTTAGATTTCAAATGCATTTCTCAATAAATATTGAGCCGAAAATGTGTCAAAAGGCGTGAACAACTCCAATATTAACATGAAACACATTTCACATGTTGAAAAAAGTCAATGTAATTGGGTTAAAAGGACTATATTCATTCATTTGTAAAGTTTATGACCAAAATTTATCAAAATTTTGACCATGAATTTCAATTTTTGGCTAAAGTTCATGAACTAAAAACATAATTAATCATTTATTATATATCCTGATTTAAGGTGGATCATTGATTAATGTATTACTTTTTTTCTTTAAATGAACCAATAACTCATACTTAAATTACGTCAAGAAGTATGAGTAAAGAATGAAAGTCAAAAGATGGAAGTCATAATATCATTCTCCTTATCAAATATATAAATTTTGGTTTTAATTATTGGAAGAAAAAAAATAACCTTTTCAAAACTTGAAATGATTAATGTAGATATTTAATATAATACATAATTATTTTAAGTTTATAATTTTGTATTACTTTAACTTTTGAATTATTTTTATTATATTTATTTTTACAAATACATATTAGTATATTTATTTAATATATTTACCATATCATTACACATTGTTTGTTTGGAACGATGTTATTATTACCATTTATTTGTGATGGAGAATGATACTATGACTCCCATTTTTTAAAATGATTAATGTAGATATTTAATATATTAGATAATTATTTTAAGTTTATAATTTGTATTACTTTAACTTTTTAATTATTTTTATTTTTACAAATACATATTAGTATATTTATTTAATATATTTATCATATCATTACACAATGTTTGTTTGTAGCGATGTTACTATTACCACTTACTTGTGAAGATGGAATACAATACATGCACGTGTTCTCCTCATTTGATAAACGACATAATAAGAGTGTGGATTTGCAATATATCAAGATTATCTCATCCTTCCTACCAAACGAAGATTTGAGGGTTTTTCCATTTTACCATTATAACCATTGCACATGATTGATATTTTGTATTCATGTACGTGTTCCTTCTTCTGGTTTCAACTGCTGCTTTTGCTTCTTGTGCTGCCAAGATTCCTAAACCAAGCTATGTGCACCACTACATTGAAGATGTATACACCAGTCTGTGTGAAGATGTGAAATAAGGTGATGAGTAAGTGAGTGCACCAGTTCCATAACCGGTGTTGTGTGTGCACCAATTACACAATTGGTACGGTGTTGTGTGAGTGTGTGACACCGGTTACGTAATTGATGTTTATGTTGTGAGATGTTATGTAACCGGTGTTGTGTGTATGTTGCTAGTATATGTGTAATAATATCTATTTATATATATATATATATATATATATATATAATTAATAATAATTAAATATATATGTATATATATATATAATTAAATAATAAATAATATATATCGTAATTAAATATAACAATAAATAATAATAATAAAAATTATTAATAATAATATTAATTATTAATGATAATTTAAAAAAATACTAATTATTATAAAAGTAATAATAATAATTTATTATCATTTATCTTTTTATTAATTTTTTATTAAAATTTATTAAATAATATTTTTTAAAATATAATATTTTAACTAATTATTTTATATATTTATACCATAAGGGTATTTTAGTAATCTCCAAATTCTATCTATTAAAGTTTTTTTAATATATCACATCACTCAAATTATGCACTTATTTCCATAAAAAATTTGTCTTTAAATTCACTTACTTTACCATCTAAATTTATTTAAAAAAAATATACATCCATCAATTCCAATTCACACAAATTCAAATTCATTCACACTCCATCTCAGATCCAATCGTAAAAAAAAAAAAAAAAAACCTTAATATTTAATGAACGACATAGAATAATATATAATTTATATCATCACAACATTTAATGATAAATAAGTTATAAGGTGTTACTAAAAAGTTAATGCGCATTAATATTTTGTTAACAAAATTTAGTGTGGTGAGTCTCATGTAAGTACAGGACCATTCACATAATGTTTTAGACACTTCATAGACAAAATTAGGTTTAAATACGAATTTAATTTCATTCTTTTGAATTTATTTAATGTGATTTTTTTCAATTTTTATTTTATTTATTTAATGTGATTCTTTTTATGGTCAGTAAAGTTTAATTTTTTGTTCATTTTATCAATTTTTTTTTTTAATTGAGTCATGTTGTTTATATAGTTAACAACACGTAAATAACCACATCATGTGCCAAATCACTTTTTTTTTAATGTTTCAAATTCTTTAATTTAAAAAAAAAAAATGTTTATGGGTTAAGTTAGCATAGTGTGTCATAGGACAAGAGTAATATCACGTGATACTAACAAGGTCATGTGTGAGTAAGAGTACCATGTGTTAGTGTCATATTTTAATGTTTTATATTCAATTTGGTTCTTATATTTATTATTTTGATTTAATTTATTTTATTTTTTTAAATATTGTTTCTCTCCAAATTTTTTACTTTTATATAAATGTTATTATTATATGAAATTCTCTTTAAAACTCAATATATTTAACTTTTTTTTATATGTCAATTAACTTTATTATTATTATTTAGGCTTAATTAGTTCTGATTTATTGGTTTGGTTCATTTTTCTTCTCTTATTTTTTTTTTTTTTAATTTAGTCCTCAATTTCTTTTAAATGTTCAAATGAGTATTTTTTGTTAAGTTGACGTTATTGTCAATTGTTCATCGATTTAGAGTGTCATGTATTAGTGTTATTGCCAGTTGTTTTCGATCTAGTTTCTCTATTTAAAATTTTAATTCAAATTTCGTTCTCCTAATTTTTAATACATTTCAATTTTGTCATTTTCAATTTGAAACCAAGTTAGTATTTGTTTAATTATAACTTATATATACATATTAAAATATTTTTTTTGTAATTTATGCATCAAATCACTCTACCTAAACACTTAAATTATTTTACTTTTTACATCTTTCCACTTGAAAATTTTTACACTTTTAAATTTTGTACACTTGATCTTCTCTATTATTTTTTCATTACCATTATTCTTCGGATACTAATATATTTATAGACTTTTAATTTTATGGGTAAATATTATCTATAGTTAAAGACTATATTTTTTATTAAGAATTAATATTTTATTTAATTAGATTTATTACAATTGACTCTTAAGTCTCTCTACTATTTATAATCACCATATAGTATGTGAATAAACACAACAAACACTAAAGCTCATATAAGAGTGTTTTGTATTATTCTCTATATTATCTTTTAAGACATCAGTGTTCATAAGGTTCAAAGATTATTCGCTGCACTTTATTAATCTGACGAGTTGTTGTATCTTGGAAGAGAAGTGCACATGATTTTGTTTTGACATGTGTAATAGGAGCGTTTTCTCTCTAAAAACTACACTATATGTCTCAACCAAGATATTTTTGTTTCTTTCCTTATTTATTTTTATCTATTGTTATAAAGAAAAATTCTTGAATCTGATTAATATTCTTTAATTTATATATATCTTGATATTATTATTTCTTTAATAATAATTATTATATTATTCGTATTTTTATTATTATCAATATTGTTTATTTATTCATTTTGTAACATGTGTATTGTCGATTTTGTGTGTTAGTGAAGTAATAAGATTAGTTATCAAATTAAAATGTTATGATTTTAAAATATAATTAAATATAAAATAAGAAAAGTTATTATATATACCCAATATGAAAATCTTTTTTATTGAAATAGACGTCGTTGATTCAAAAGAAGAAAGAGTTGTCTAGTTTGAAGAATCTCCATCCAAGAAGCTTGACCAAAAGAAACTAACCTACACATGACACCTATCATTACATAACTTTTTCCTTCGTATCCGGTTCCTATTGCTACCCTAATGTGCATTATTTTGAGATGAACAAATATCATTGCTCCATATCTACCCCTGAGACACCCAGAAAAAAAACAAGGGGTGAGTTGAGTGATAGACACTATAATAATTGTTTAATAACATCATCATACAAGAAAGACTCATTGTTGCAGCAGACAAGTTGGAAAAGGAAACCAAAAATATAACCTCCAATAAGATGATTTTGCCGCCATCAATGAACGCCCTAGAATATTTCTCAATTACCTAAGCATTTGCGTCAACTAATTTGATGACTTTTAGCCACCTAACTTGGTTGCAGTAATTGTACCTATTACTGGAGATCGCTTTCAGAGTATTTTATATCCACAAATTTTATAACTAGTATTTCAAAATATAAACACCAACTAACAAATTTCATTAAAATGCTCAAATTTTGTCTCTTAGTAATCCAGATTGTGTGGAGAAGAGCAAAGCACTGTTGTAACCTAGAAACAACCTTAGATACAAAGCATATAACATAACTCTGCAGTAAACAGAAGCATCATCGTATCACCCCTGAAAGATAGATGGGAATAACCGGTTGTGACAGCAATGGATCCATGGATGCCACCAAGTTCAGCAGACCGATGCCATGGATTGGCATATACATAGCAGCAGCATCTCTTGCCTGTCTCGTAGCAGCGGGTGCAGATCTCATACTCGGAATTCGAGGCCGCAAATTTTGGTTTCCTTGCAAATTCTTCTGCTTAAACGCCACTTCCTTGGCGATAATAGCTGTAGCAGTGAAGTTATCGGTGGATCTCAACACCCCTATGCCACACCGTCATGATCAGCTATCAAAACTCAGCAGCAGCGCCTTGATCTGCACGATAATGGCCAATTCCATGCCGACTCTAGGGATCACCGAGAACAAAGACACCATGATGAACCTCATGGCCATGGCCATCCTTGTGGTTACCATGATTGTGAACATCTGCATCCAGTTTGTCACCGGTGTTATCTATGTGTTCTGGGTGGAACATGCTGTCGTCCTGCTCCTCATGGTGATTTTGTTGATGACCATGACCTCTATAGCGGTGAGTATTCCAAAGATTAAGCACTATTTCGAGCTGAAACTTAAGATGAACCAAGACGCACTTCTGCAGTGCTCAAAAGGGTATGCGGAGGAGAGGAACCAAATAGTGAACGAACTCAGAGATCAGCTGATGAAAATTTGGATGATGACCCACACAAGCAGCCCTCAATTTGTTCTTGGAAGGTCAGTGTCTTGTACTGCTTCTGGTGCCTTTTGTCTTCTGAGTACCCTGACATTAGCAGAGGCCATTCTTCGATCTTACTTGATGCCGTGGTCGTTTGATTTTTGCTCCGGTGACTCTGACTACAAGTGGTCCACCATCTTAGTTCTCATAGCTCAGGTTGCGGCAGTGGTGGTGGGTACTATTGCTCCTGCTTTTAGATGGTTCGTGGCCATAACCTACAAGTGCCCAAATGTGAGGAAAAAGACCCGCAAGAGAAGGTTCCAAGTTGAAGGGTACTGGACTACCAAGCTAATCAAAATTAAAGAAAGCCCTCTTGGCTTTCGAATTCGTAACAGGCAGTACAGAAAGCTGTGTCATGATGTAAAAACTCTTGTAATGCGTTTCTGTATCAAACTTCAGGTGGCGATTGTGCTAATGAGTAAAGCCACCGAGTACGTTTCAGTAATCCTCATGTGCTGGATCTTCACATGTGGTGAACAGTACAAGAAGTTGAGAACCAAACTTGTTTCTACTGTCTCGAGCGTTAGCTCGGGAACAGAAGCAAGGTCTGCTCCGAAGCTGGATCTTAGACGTTTTGTTCTGCATCTTGAAGGCGAGGAAGAGTTAGTTGAGGTGATGCTGAAACAGAATCGTGATGCCACTATTCACTGGGTTCAAGTAGGAGAAAAAAAGCAGCCAAAACTTCTCATTGAGTTATTAGAGAAGAAATGTTCTTTCTTGCAGGGATTCAAGGGAGTGGGAGCATTTGACAGTGACGAAGTTCCTTCTTTGCATTGTACACAAGCAGCGTATAGTTGGTCACTTCCTCTGGTGACACTAGCTAGCATTGCAGTGGCACTGCCAAACATCAATAGGGATTCAGTAAAAAAATTGATAAGCACTCTAAATGAAGCACTCCCCTTTGTCAAGTACATAGAAAATAACCTGGACAGAGAAGGAGAATTGTCTAAACTCAGTTCTGCAGCAGAAATTGTTTGGCTTGGAGTTGATCTGTATGACAAGTGGCTTGATGTGGATCTTTGTGAGCTCTCACTTCAAGATAAGAGACCCAAAGAGACACTTGAACAACTAGCCGATGCTGCAAAAGCCAGGTATGAGAAATTTAAAGTCAAATATAAGCACATATGCATGAAGATAAGCCCTTCGTTATGGCCCTACCAAATATCTGCATCTCACACTATGTACAGAATATGCAAAACTGCTCTCTTAAATCAAGAGCTATTAAGAGATAATACAAGTGAGAGGGTCTTTGAAGGACTTACAGCGATGATTTCTGATATAGTGGGTGCATGTCTCAGCAACTTACCTTTCGTTATATCCAACAAGTGTTTGAATAGCACGATTGAAGAGAGAGAGGACACTGTGAGAAATTCAGTTTACATTCTTGGCAAGACCAAGAAGATTATAGAAATGATAGAAAAGAGAGCATTTTCCCATGTCAATTTCTGCCAAGGGACCTACATCGAAGATTGGCGTTTAACGCAGAAGCAAAAAAGTTTTTATCACATTTTTCCATCTTCACTGGAGAATGACATTTCACTGGAGAGCGATTCTCCTACAGATTCTCCTGCTTCAGATGATCTTTGCCTAAATATTGACTAAAAGCCAGAGGCTCTGGTGAATTACATGACTGCTGGAAAAGCTTTTAGATTTGTATAAAGTTTATGTAAAGTAGGAGAGTTTAGGTGTAACAGAAACATTATGAGAAGGGCACAGAAAATCACTAGTTTCTATGGAGTGCCATTCATATGTGTTGAGCATATATCTTCCATCATGTACAGAACACGTAAATTTGGCGTAACATAAGCACATATGCATTGCATCATGTTGAAATGAACGAAAAAATTTCATGAACATGGTTAATCAATCACCATATAAACATTTCATCTTGCAGACTGTGGTTACAATTTGTTTACCATTCAAAACTGGCCAATATATACTAACTAATTAGGGTTATCTGGCTATTGCCAATACTAACTAATTAGGGTTATCTGGCTATTACAAGCGTGTCGTTAACGGATATGGTAAAATTGCAGCTCCTCTGACGTCTCATTGAAAATCATCCTGTTAAATTGTAGCAGTTCGAATACCTTACTTTGATATTGTTTTTCCGTAATCATCCCTTCTTCACATTGTTGTCGACAATGTAATTCTGAGGGCCTAAATGGCTGTTTTTAATATATATTACACATTTTTGAAGAAAAAGTCAGTCTGATTCAGAAGTTTGACCTTTCAGAATATAAACATTATTTGCTTATGTAGACTCATAGAAACCACCGTAAAGACAGGTTTTATCACGTTTGTGTGTATACATTCTTTAAATATGTGTGATATTATATTAGTATAAAATAATGATATTATAATGTTATTAAGTTAATAAATAAAATAAAATTATATTTATTAAAAATAAAGTAAAATACATCAGAAAAAAATGAGAGAATAACCGTTAATAAATAAAGAAAAAAAGAGAAAAAGCATAAATAGACGATTTTATAAAAAGTTGTAAAAATAATGGTCAATTTTCAAAAATTTAATAAATAATTATATTTTAAAAGATAAAATTGATATTTTAAAATGTGGGTACAAAATAGGAGATTCTCTTTGTATATTGTTATAGATATAATTTTGAACTTTAGTATATCTCTATTATATAGGTGATAGCATTGTATTCTTCCGGGCGGAAATTAAAAGTCAACAGTAACAAGTTAGACGATTAAAGAAGAAATCACTATTATATTTTACTTGCAATCAAGATTGACTTCCTGAATTTTCCATGAATTCTATTGGTCTTATCTATTAGGATTAGGGATGTCAACGGAACGGATATGACAGGTAGCAATTCTTTGTACTTTATCTGCTGGATAAATATTCATCCGTACCCGTATCTATATTTGTTGGGTATCCATTATGCGAGTATCCACTTATTTTTTTCATATCCACGAGTATCTGCGGGTATTTACAAAATTATTTTAAAAAATTTAATCATAAATTCAAATAAAATAAAATAAATACATCACTATCATAAATTTTAAATAAAGTTTCATACAAGTCCAAATAATTATAAAAATAAATATAAAATGACGTTCAACACAATCGAAATTCTTTAATTAGTGCTTTGATCAATAAGCTCACTTTCTCCGATTGATTCCTGAAAAATAAAAAAAATAAACAAATAATAAACCTCAACCGTCACTTGTCAAGTATTCTTATTTTGATTCCATCATTTGACAACAAACATACCATAAACCCCACTGTCTATATAGGGTTTGATGTATATGCCCAATTTCAAAGAAAGTAAAGAGAAGAATGTCAAGGGGTGTAATTGGAAGAAGACAACGTACCAATACTCCAATACTTAAAGCTGGAAGAATGAAGACAGAAAACAAGACAAAATGTGCAGCTTAGAAAAAAAAATGTTTTTTACTATATATATAAGGGTATTTTTGTGAATTAAAGTTTAACAGATACGGTTATCCACGGATACAGATGTTATGATACCTGTACCTGCTTCATTAACATGTGAGTATCAAAAATACTCGTACCCACGGGTAGCAGGTATCCATTTTTAATATTCTTTTCCTACCCGTTGCGGATTTCATCCACAGATACCCGCAGGTACGAATTTTTTTGACATCCCTAATTGAGATATCGTATTTTCTAAACTTGGACCTGGTCATGTAGCCTTCTCTGAAAACTATACAAGTTCTTATCTACTACTCATATTCACTATGCTCACTGCCAAGAACTTTTATTTAGTTATTATTGAATCGATGGGAGAACATTACACCCTTGAAGTGCTATTTACTTTAGTTGTGAAAATTTTGGAAGATAATTGTGAAGATGTGATTAACAAGTATTCTTGATTATTGATTTTAGTAGTTCTTAACAAGGTGATCATGGTAAGGATTTTTAAAGATAAAATTCATATTCATTTTAGATCCAAATAATTGAATCAAATTTGGGATCAAAATCCATCTTTTTTTGCAAAATTAGTTTGAATTTTTCTAAAATCCAGATCCAAATATTTAGATCAAGATTTAAATCTATATCCAAATATTTGGATCAAGTTCAAAATTTAAAATACATTTTTTACAAAAGAATTTTAAATTGAATTTTCTAAAATTTGTGTTGTGTAGGCCGACACAATTAAATTTAGTTGAATTTTGGACGTGGGCGACTTGACAGAAGTTTGACACACCGACGCAGTCAAATTTGGTCAAATTATGATTGTGGCCGACTTAGCCAACTTTCAATCGGTCCAACTTGGTTGAATTTCGATCGTGGCCAACTCCGACAAATTTTTGGTTAGGCTTGACTTGGTTGAATTTGGCCAAATTGATACGATCCTATCTAGGAAAAAGTATGATCGTTTCTGAATTTGAATCTTCAAGAGGCACGACACGAATAAATCATAGAAGAATGCGGGATAAGACAAAGATGGAGGATGCCACAATGTAGCAGATTGATAAGTCAAGTTAAGATTCGCCACAAAGATGTTAATTTTTGATAAGAACTGGAAGCCTAAGCTAAGAACAAAGAGAATCCTCTCTTTAATGAAATCAAATTCAATATATGACTAAAAGTGTTTACAATAGTTTTTTGTACCTCCATATATAGGCACATGAGTTTAAGAAAACATAAGAACCTTACAAGAAGGCCATACCAAAACATAAACTAATTTATAAAAGAAACCCCAAAACAAAAAAACATAGAACTTAACTAATTTCTAAAAGAAAACCCAAAGTCCAAAAATATAAACTAATTTCCTAATAACTATCATTCAAAAGTGATATAAGTCATGATCTTCATATATTTTGAATTTCCACTTGCGTTGCTTGTAGTATCAAACTTATTATTTTTTATTCAATTAAACACTAAATTGAACATTTTAAGAAAAATGAAAAACTAAATTGAACTAAAAAATAATAAAAAGAAAGCGAGAATTAAATCAATGTTAACTCTTATTTACATATTTATATAATTTAACTCAGAACCGACAACATTTGATAACTATTTATTTCTTTACAAAATGCATTATAATTATTTATTTCTTTACAACATCATAATTATTTATTTCTTTTAGTTAATAGTGTAAACATCTTTAAGCTGAAATGAGATTATGAAAAAGAAAAACATTAAATATTACAAGATAAACATGTTCTGGTAATATATTTTTTTATTTATTCTAGACGAGTTTTAGTTAAGACCGGAAGGGAAAAAGGATGATTATGAGAATATAAAATTCCTATATTATTTGGTATATAAGTATATAAAAATAAAATCACGATAGGAATAGTTGAGAAAGACAACCAAGGAACGAAGAAGCGATATATTTAGTTTGTTGAAGCAAACACAGCCTTATTGGAGTCGTTAGCAAGAAACCACAGCGTTGATTTTCTTCTATTTTTGGATCACCTTAACGAGGTTTAGTTTTCTCAATCATATACAATCCAATTCGTAAGCCTTAAGGTTGAGTTTCAAAATTTTTTTTAATCGGCCAAGAAATTTCTTCGCTGATAACAAGTAAATTATCAGAACCGCTTTGTATCTCTTTCCCTGCTTTTTTAAGGAAAGATTGTCTGCAATCTGAGGTTTTTCTCTTTTCCTAAATTCAAGTAAGAGTTGATGATCGGAAATTCCATAAAAATAGTTATCTGAAAGTTAGGGCTATTTTTAATTTTATATCATATGGTAAAGATTATTGTTCCGTTGCATACCCTTTTTGTTAAATAAGAATTTTGGGTGTAGGTCCATTCTCAATCTTCATCTTGTATTTTGTGATTATTGCTGTTTGTTATTATTTATTATCTCTAAACATTGCCCCTTTATTATTTATTCATTTATAAACTTTGTTTTCTAATTTATTTATTTTTAGCGATTAACGAATTATGTATCCTTTGTCTGAAGAATGGACGGTGTATCATCTTACTTTTTATTAACTTTCCGTTTGATGGTAATTCCAGGAAGAATGGCGTCAAAGAGCTACTTCAAACAAGAGCACGATCTTGGTATATGATGTATTTTGATTTATATTGTTATTTGTTGGTGAATTGTAGGTGTGTGGAAAGCTGAATAATATAAAAATAAATGATTCATTTTGTGTGTAGAGAAGAGAAGAGCTGAGGCTGCTAGAATCAGGGAGAAATACCCAGACCGTATCCCTGTGAGAACTAGTTCCGATTTTCCTCTGCAACTATCTGTTACTGATGCTGTCTATGTGAATCATATATCTGTGGCACAAGAAGCATCGTTCCTTTATCTGTTTTAACTTTGGCCTTTCAGGATCAATGCTTTTATTTGACTATTTTTCAACGCTATAAATGTTTTCTGATGTTTGAACTTTGTCTTTTATCTGTTGCGTCTTTTATGTCATAATTTGGCAGCGTAACTGAGTAGCACTTTCATGTCATAATTTTGCAACTTTCCATGTTAATAGAAATAAATGCATGTTACTATGTTGCATAATTAGTTAATTGCAGATTTCATATTGGATTCAGTGTTGTGCAGGTGTTCATTATGGTGGTGGTATACTGTTTGGAAGACTAAAAATGTCGTAAAAACAAGTATCGATATCCCAAAGTCATGGTTTGATCAGTTTGGTCTGTTAATTTGTGATTGAATTGGATAGTTTTCAGACAAGAGACATGATAGGTTCAAGATTTGACCATTTCTTCCAGACTGTCTGATCTAGTTTGGTTTTTAGAACATTTTGGAAATATATTGCATGCTAAATTATCTTGTGTTGCATTTTTTTACTAATTTTCTATTATCTCTATACTGAAATCCTTTATTAGAGATTAAATAACCGATTACAGAGTCCACTGAATTATAGAATGAATTCAAATAATTTTACTTACGAAACTGAATATGTGACCTCCGAAGGTTATTTACAACAGTTATGCACGTATGGAGTAGCTTATGCCCTCAAGCTGTTTTATCTGCTGCTTTGAACTAGTTATTCTTCATTATATCTGTCAATGCAGTGAAATTGATGTTCACTTGTCCCTCTACTTGCTGCCTGCTGTATGTGTGATTCTTGAATATATACATCTTGATATACCTCTAGTTATGGTACTAAATTTTCCCCTGATGTGTCTGAAGGTGATTGTGGAGAAGGCAGAAAGAAGTGATATTCCAAGTATTGACAAGAAGAAGTAAGATTTTTTCCATACCTTTAATATAATCTGGAAACATCTACTCATATGTTCTATCTTCTAAAGGAAAAGAAAATGGATGTAGCAAAAATTTTGAAAGAATAGATCATTAGGGAAAGTGGAATGTGAGAAATCATGGTTCTTTTCCTATTAGAAAGAAGATATATGGATCTTCATAAAAAGCTTTTTTTTGACATGACTGCATCCATTACAGGTAAAGTTTGTAGGTTTAGAAGCTTACTCACTCCAATAAATATGTTCTAGTTGATGACCTTCAAAAATTCCACATTGGATTGTGTAGTAAAAGAAATGCTCAAAATGTTCCGCATACCCTTTAAAATTATCATTTAACTTACTCATCAAAGAAAAGATAATTCTAGTATTTGATCATACTCCTGTTTTTGTTTAAATTTTCTAAAATTTGATATGAAATTTTAGCTGCTAAGTACATACGATCAATAGATAGATTGATCAGATTTACTTTTGTGTAAGTACTTATTGACGTGCTAAATTGATTTAAACGTTGTAGTGACTTTGGTTCCACAGTTGAGAAATTTGTTAATATTGGTAAGTTATGAGTTGTATGAATAACTCAGATCATCATAATTTAAGTAGCTAAAGCCATAGTTGCTCCTTCTATTGTATATACATTTCTTATTTTGTGATAATGCCTGAATTATGAATCGGATAAACAGAATTAGAATTGGTTATTTATCTATTTTTAGAAGAATTTAATGTTGTTTGAGTGTTGACAACAAATTGGTGGATTTTGTATCTTCTGCCTGATGATAACAAAGTGATAGAGGGGTCTACTACATATCATTTGTTGTCATATTTCTATTGTCAAATGCTTTCCAGTTGATATTGAAATTTGCTGAGGTGTATAACTGGCAGCCGTCGTATGTCCGATGTTTTTAGTTTTTGACATGAATGAATTATTTGTAGGTACCTTGTACCCGCTGATCTGACAGTTGGACAATTTGTCTATGTTATCCGCAAAAGGATTAAATTAAGTGCAGAAAAGGCAATATTTATCTTTGTGGACAACGTGCTTCCACCTACTGGTAAAATAATATTCTCCAATTGTGTTTTCTTAATTTTGCAATATGATTCTTTAGCCTTCTAATAGAGGGTAGCAGCAGTAGCCTATAAATTTTCTGTGTTTCTCAATTTTTTCAGGAGCAATTATGTCTGCTATATATGAGGAGAAGAAGGAAGAGGATGGTTTTCTTTATGTTACATACAGTGGGGAGAACACCTTTGGGGATCTGACTTCTCACTAGCATTCTAAAGATTGGCACAATAATAATCTGATAATGATTGCTTCGTCATTGACCAGTCTCATAAATTTGTATCGGTACTCGATATCAAACGACATTGCTCTCAATACTATGTACAGCTGTATATAAATTCTAAGAAGAACCTGTTAATGTTAAAAGTTTCCTCCTTTTCATTATTGCAACTCTTTTATCGGTTGTTCATTTTGCTTATCTGGGATGTTTGTGTTAATTATGCATTGTTAGTTTCTAGTAGTTTAGTGTTTCGATCAGGGAATGTAGAGATAAGACTCATTTGAACGAAATCTTTTGTACAGATTTATAGGAGAGAAAAAATAAAATAATTTTTTAGAGTTAAACTTTAGTTTATGTATAAATAGAATTTTCTTTGCATAAATCTTCTAAATTTTTATATTTTAGTGAACCAAAGAAATTGGAAAGGGCTTGAGGTAGGGAACTGAAGTTCTTAAGAAATCTGGAATCTCAATTGTAGACCTGTCACATTTTTCATCGTGAAGGCAACTGATTTTTAAGTCTTTTCACCAGATCACAATGATGCTGAACTTGAACCAGTTCTTCTTTCTCTGGGAAAAGATGGTTGTAACTCGAGTAATCACGTGCCTTGATGCATGTATATATTACAAGAGACAAGGGAATTAAAACCAAAGAAAAAGACTGAAACAAGCTACCACTGACTATGAAGCGTAGGACCCACGTTGAAGTTGCAATATATCCACAGGAGGAGGATCTTGAATAATATAAACCAGATACTCTTGATTTAACGGTCGGTTAATGTTTTAGCAATAATTCTTTTAAAAGCCACAATAATTCCCACCAAAAGTTACTTTTGGTTCAGTGGTGGATATTGTTTACGTGAGCGATGAACTTAAACAATGAACCTCACTTTATATTAGTTGAAATTGCTGGAAAGAAAAATCGATAGGTGTTATTATTTTTTATTTTCTTCCTCATTCACAAAACAATCCCTATTCATTACATTCTCGTGACAAGGATACGATGTGTCTGCTTTGATACCCAACGTGATATGAGAATATAAGAAAAATTTGATGTTAAGAAATTGTATCCATTTAATATGTTAGCAACTTGAAGTTTACTTCAACTGGGTGGCATTTGTTTGTGCAGGATAAACCGTAGCTTCAAGCACATATCATGGATTATGCATAGTATATGAAAATATGAAGGCTGAGTGCAAGAAGAGAAGAAAATACAAATAATTTATAAGATTTTTCAGTTATTCACTCAAATTCCCTTTTTTGCTGCTTGTTTAATAAGTAGATTGATGTTTATCCTTTCATTACTACTGAATCTAACACTCCAGGATCACCACCTCCTCTCCATATTGTTACACTCGTTTGGACATTCATCAATGTGGCCTATACCGTTACTATCCTGATATGAAATTATTCGATCCTTTCTAATGATATTGTTGACTTTCAACAAACATAAAGCATGAACCCATGACGTTGGTTGCATTCAAATATCGGTAAAACATTAATGGTAATGCCATAACCAAACCACAGACTTAGCGGTAAGAAAATAAATATAATCCTGACGGGGCAATATTTCAAATAATATTAAAACCAAAAATGGAAGGCTGAAAATGACAACTCTCCTACTAAACTAAATTATAGTGACCACATGCTCCTCAACAAAATCAATTATTGCTACAGTTGACAATGAAGGGGTTGATAAATTTGATCAATTGAGATGTTCGGATCCCTAGCTTCAGATCAACCTCACCACCACCCAACCAAAAGAAATCTGGAGTTAGCTTTACAATTGCCTCATCCAAAATCACCTGAAATGATCCAAAATATATAATCAGCCAAGGAGCAAGTTGAGTGCATCAATACACAAGCCATCATGCCATCTATACAGTAAAAGAGAAAGAAATAATATTTTGAATATATTGGAACAGAAAAAATGCTTTAATTAATTAGTGGACAGGGTATGCCTCAGCACTTGTTCAAGGACAAAATGTTCAGTTTTATTAATTCCAATCTGGTTAATTGTTCATGTATATTCCCTGAGGCCAAGTTTATGTGTTGACCATACTAGTTTATTTTACATCAGTGTTATTTACTAGAGTGTGACGCATTTACTTGTGTTATTTGTTTATTAGTTGAACGTAGTAAGGTCTATAGAATATCAATTTCAATGACGATATCAAGTGTATGACTATTAGATAAAATCATAACATCATTTTAAATGCCGTTAGTCAAGTACAATTGTCAATTGAGACAATAACAATAAATAAAGATGTTGATAAGCGTGAGTAATCTTAAATGAGATTGGCCCCTCCCATGTAATGGTGATGATGTCTTTGAACCTCTTCATCAAGACTGCAAAATATATAACTGTGCCCAGAAGAATCAATATGAAATATTGATCTTATTTGTTATGCTAAGTCAACTTAAACATTTTTCGTAGGCATAGGAGAAACTATGCCTCTCATAGGGGAATACGCGGAAGGGAATTCAGTTAGAATTTGTGACTGGAAGAGATATAGGCTCGCAAAATGCCTAGGTGATCGTTTTCTTTGTCTGCATTTCCATTTCGCTTTGGTAATCAGCTACAGAACTGATATTTCCATCTTCCTACCATAATACTGCGTATCCACTTCCTTGTTTCTTGAGTATCTACCAGACATAATTTATGCCTTGTGTTCAAATGGGATATCTAAGATGTAAGGTACCAAATTACACTATAACATCACACAAGGAATTGGGTTGAATCACAACAGTTGTGGTGTTTCGCCAATTTCATGCTGTTTGAAGTATCAATATGGAATTCTAGTACCAATGCAACAAAAAATCCATACAGCCACGCACTTCAAATAGATTGAAATTGTAGTTTAAACTTGCAAAAAGAATTTTAGGGTAGGTGATAATAGAAGTCTGACTTGGACATACAAAACCCTAGCCATAATTTAGAAATGAACACCTGAGATAATGTGAAGAACAACCTTCCCCAACAGTTGGCACTATGGCAAGATAAGTAGAGCTACATAAATCAGTGCATTTGTGATTTGTTCTTGGAGACTGCTCTCTTGATGTGAAAACCATAAAGTTGTGCTAAGGTTTATAGACAATCAATACTTAGAGTCAACTATTAACCACATCCTAAAAATTACATATTTTCTCCTGTCAATGTGGACTTTGTTTTCAGATACAATGGCACAGAGAGAGAGAGAGAGAGAAATTTTTGGAGTTACAAAACAGTGAAACTGCTTGAAAAAGATGGACCCTCTACCAATATGTTAGGGTAAAGCAAAAGAAGCTGCTCACTATTGTCGACAACCTAAAAGCACGTCTATGTCCTAGTCCAAGACATTGGCCGAACATGGCAACCACATATCAGTAAAAGTCTATGTCAACATAGCATGCAATAATCAATACCATGACTGTGAGGAGATCATGAATCACAAAAGAGCAAACCAGAAAACAAATCCATTTCAATTTTTATGCTATTTTACCAACTGATCCTTGTCTGTATCAATCATCAATTCATGTGCGGATATGCATGACAAAAAAATGTTGAATACTACCCTAAACAGTGTGAATAAGCACTTATTTTGGGTTTATTATCATGATGAAATATTTGAGTGTCTATATATCACAAGAACCCTATACTACTCCACATGTCCAGTCTTACCGGAATATCTGTTTTCATGCCAATACAAGTCACTGCATTGTGCCCATATCCAGTTAATTCCATTGATGTCTCCTCAGGAGCTAGCCTCACTGCATAATTAATAATAAATTAACAACCACTATTTCCTACCAAGCAATAGCAAGTTATAGATATCATTAACAAACACTTAAAAATTATTGGAAAATAAAGAATAAGAAAATTGTCCATGAATATTTAACGAAAGGGATAAAAGAGAAAAGATTAACCAAGGGAGACAGCATTACCACATGGGCACATATTATAAATAAAAGAGACTTTCAAGTGGAGAAAATATATTTCAGGAAAGTGATTCTACGAAGTGATGATTATCAAAAGTGTGGATTGCCTTTCACTTCGTCTTAAACTTTCCTTCTTATATCTAGTGGTAAGAATTTCAATGTAACAGACATTAAATGGTCGAATGTTTCTGGCCCAGCTCCCATGCAAATCTCATCAACTGCAGTTTGCAGAAGTTCAATGTAGAAAATTGAGATGATGCAGTACATTAAAGACTATTTCAATGCTTGTGAATATTTACTTCATCTCTTGCCGGGGAGCACTTAAAATTGCCTGATGGTCTCAAAACTAAACATTAAGTTTCATGCATTGAACTTGACAGCTCTCGTGCACCAACATAGACCCACACACTACTAAGTTAAAGAATTTAAACCTTAGCAGTGTTCTAATTACGCCAACAACCTATCACACAAATCTAAGAATTGCTTCAACACAGTCCTGCCCAACAACTCATTCCGACCATCCAATGCCTTAAGAGAATATTTTAAATTTCACTTCTAAAAAAATCCAACCAATTTGGAATCATTCCTGTTGGAAGTCTCATATTGATTAGAGATAAGATCAGTTTAAAGTATATAAGTAGGTGTAAACCTCAACTTACACATCAGTTTTGTACATAGAGTTAAGCTTAAAGTCTGCTACTTGACAAATACCTTCAATTACATTTATCATTTTAAAATTATACGCAGCTTTGGTCGCTGTACTCAATTCTGAATTATTTTAAACTTTTAGTAAGTCGAAAAATCTACACTATAAACTGTTGCAAACAAGTAATTGCCTATCCCATTTCCCACCAATTCATTATTTCTCCTTCACGACTTCAAAGAATCATACTCATAGTTAGCGGGGAATCTTCTTAAACCAACTCTACCTTAAAATTCCTTCATTAAATTGTCAACTAGAACAGCTAAGATGTCAAAAAAGTTGTCGATTTCGCAAATACACCAACCAATTGGACAGTGTTTGATATGGAAAACACGAGAGTCTCCACATTGATGTTTCCAATATATTTAGTTTAGTCGCAACTCACAACCATTCGTCCGCAAACGAATAGAATTCTCAATGTCACAATGTTAAACTGGAATTCATTCAACGCTATAATAATTAAAGAATAGTCCATCACTCGGGAACTTCTTACTGTTGAATTTCTTCTTCGCAATACTTCCATTGTTGAGCGAATACAGAAAATTCTTGACAGCTTCGGCGTTGAAACGAGCCGTGTACTGAAACAAACGATCTCCATAAGCAAGCAGTGGGAGAGTTAAGTGAAGCAGGTAGTGAGAGGAAGAGAGTGGGAACCTGAACGACAACGACGTAATACTTGGAATTATTGCGGTTGGTGCAATCGACGACGTTAGCAGGGGCTTGCGTATTAACGAGAACGATGCTTTTGCAGAGATGGTGGATTGAAGCGGCGGAGAGGGCGTCGCGACGGGCTTCGAGAGGCCAATCGTAGTAATCAGAAGGGACTCTCTTAAAGGAGAATTCGGGAACACCGTTGCTGCGCAAAATGGAGGAGAGGCGAGCCACGGTGTCGGTGACAGCGTCGTCAACGGTGTCGTTTTGAGAGGGCGATGAAGGAATATAGGAATGCTCGAGTTTGGATATGCGTTGCAAGAGCTGGGTTTGGACTCGCTCCAGCTCCACAAGGGCTTCCCCCATTCTCACCCAAAAGCTGCGTTTTCGGCAATCTTTCTTTTGCTGCTTCACCAATGGTTGCTCTTTCGTTACTCGTTGTTGCCCCCACTGCTCCGTCCCATTTCTGTGGGATTCCTATAAGAAAAATAAAACTAATATAGCAAGGCTTTATGTAAATTTAAAATATTAATATAAATTAAATTGTACACTTATTCTTCTTTCTTATAATTCAATAAATTCAAAATATTTAAATTTATATAAATGATTTTAATCAATCAAAATTTAAATTATAATTTTACAAAAATAAGAAAATAAATTATTAAATTGTAACTTTGTTAATTTAAAAAAAAATCAGTTTTGACACATCGGTTATTATTATATTAAATATATATATATATATATATATATATATATATATATATAAATTATAGAAAATATATATTATTATGAGAAAAAACGATTGCACTATCAATGTATTACATCGACAATTAACTAGAGACACCAAACGTACGTAAAAAATGTGTAGTAATATGTTTGTATATAATATGTTAAAATTTAAATATGGCTCTCTTTGTCATACATAAATTTATGTCTAACCTAGATAAGACAAATGTAAAAATTAAAATTTAGGTCTCATGAAAGAGGGTGAACGTACATGGCTTAAAAAAACTTTAGTCTTTTCGATTTTCACTCTCTCTTTCACAGAAAATACAAAGCGAATAAGCCTCTCGTTCGACTTTCAGACATGACTAACTCGGCTTGATCTTCAGTCACGATTTTAATAATGGGCAACTCGATAATAATATATTGACAATTTATCCTTTTGGTCCGATAGGCCAATCTGCAGGTCCACCAAAAAACACAAGACATGTTAAGATATTGAGCCCGTTGTCCTGCAAATGCTTGACTCGCATAGTCTACAACTCGCCCGAGCCAGTCTGTCGCCCGAATAAAAAGAAAAAAAATATGTACTTTTGTATATCAGTTACTTTCCTTTTGGACTTCTGTATGAATATTCCAAATTATTGTATGAGTGGAAAAGACAAATATTATGTATGTTTGAATATACTAAAATTTAAAGAATACATTGTGTATATCAAAGTACGAATATGAATATAATAAAAATGTTGAATTATCAATTTATCATCAAAGTCTCAAAAGTCTTTACTTAATTTTGTGAACTTGTTAAAGTTTATCAATTTGTTGAACATTACAAGTTTTATCATAACAATTAAAAAAATAAAAAGAATTGATCTACGAGTTTGTAATTATGCGAGAGGGCTAACACTTAAGCAGAACAAGTCTACATGGACCAGATTGACCCGTATTATCACTCCTAATTTATCCTCAAAATTTTTACAATTTTGAAGAAATTAAATTTTAAGGATATCCCTGCAAATCGAATTTTACATTCACCCCCAAATCAGCACATTTGAAGAAAATTTTTTCTCAACATCCATCACTCTAAATCAGTAAAATTGATAAATTCTTTCTTGCGATTATAACCAAGGAAACTATACATCAATCTATATAATTTCTTGGAGACAAGAGATTTACTTTACAAGTGAAAATTAGAGACAATTTAGTAATGATGTGACTAACTTAGAATTAATGTAATTGATAAAGTAAATGTAAACAAAATGTTTAAATATTTTGAAGAGCATAAAATCCAAAAATTCTGAATATATAATATAAGTTTATGACCATATCATGTATTATATATTTTTGTACACGATCTATTTAATATTATTTATTTCTACTAATAAATATTTTTTTTTTTCATTTTAACATGAACAAACTAAATCCACCCACTTTAAAAAAAATGTAAACCAATTCAAAAGTGCAGGAAATAAAACTAATTTTGAGAAAAAAATATAAACTAAAATATACATTTTCTCTATGATATTTTGCAGTTAACTTGATAGTTAAACTATAAACACGCACTTTTAGTTCAATGATTTAGTTCGTACACTTTCTATTCACAACTTACATAGTTTATAAAATTCAACCCGTTTATAAAGATTCAGCTAATTTATCAATTATTTTTACCAAACACAATTTGTAAAAACATTCAACGATATATATATATA
>Ga0214545_1001899_pt1 | contig 39975 bp, 21 predicted proteins | sample CNSS4metaG_FD_160064 | JGI IMG/M metagenome (GOLD analysis project Ga0214545, IMG submission 160064) | Root nodule microbial communities from cowpea collected in UCLA plant growth center, Los Angeles, California, USA - CNSS4 | ecosystem: Host-associated > Plants > Roots > Nodule | place: USA... | reverse complement strand
TTAAATATAGATAATATATATATATATATATATATATATATATATATATATATATATATATATATATAAAGTTATTAATACAATATAAAAATATTATTATTTTTTAATTTTTTTAATTTTAAACAAAAATATTAAAAAAAAATATTGACGGACCAGAACGAACCGGTCCGTTTTGACTCGTTAACTGACGGATTAGACGAATCGAGTTACAGTAGGTTGGTAGGTGAAAATTTCAACTTGACCCACCATTTCTTGACAGGCTAAATCTAACCCGCTTTGACATCTCAAACCAAAAAATATATTAAAATTAAAAAATATATTATTCAGATCCGGCACAGAAAAATAGAAATAAGTGTAAAATATTTAAATCCAACGTAAATATATTAAATTTGTAAATATTATTTATACATAAGAATTGTACTTTTTGATATGAATAAATTGGCACAAAATAATAACAGTAGCATCATTGGTCATGTCAGGTTTGTTAAGGAATTGTATGGGGGTTGGATAGTGCCTCCCTTAACATTAATATTCATTTATTGTATTTTGATGTTATGCTCATAAATTGTGGATGTTCATATCAAATGAGAATAATAGGACGAGAATTTAATTTTTTAGTACACCATGTCTCCTTCAGTAATATTATTTTAGAAAATTATATTGTTTTTTATAATATTTTAATTAATTTTAGTATTAATTATTTTGTATTTATTTCTATTTCATAAAAATAAGTTCATTCTTTGACATCTTAAACATATTTAAATTTTAAATTTCACTAATCCTTTATAATAACATAAAATATTATTAAAATACAAAACATAAAGACCAAAAAATAAAATCACGATAAAAAATATTACACTTTACTATACATAATAAACAAACTATATTCCAAATATAAAGATTTATATATAGATATAAAAAAAACTTTTAACTCTTGTAATCTATGTAAATTAATAATACATTTTAAAATATAATACTATAAACTTCAAAAAGATGATATTTACATGTAGGAATTGAAATCAATATTAGTTTGGACTATTTTTCTAAAACTCAAGAAGAAAGGTAACACATAACTAAAATATCATATATCATGACATAGTGAAAGTTATCATGTATAGATTAATATGTACATGTCTTAATGTTGAGTTTGGATTCTATTATTGGTTAATTTAATTGTTATTGACAAACAATTTTCAGAAATATAAATAATTTCTCTTGTCTTTTTTTTCCCCACAAAATAAAATTTAGCTTCACTGTGGTTTGCCTCAGACTTGTTATTTCCAACCACCTTGGCAGTTTTTTTTTTTCTTTTTCCGACGTTATTTAGTTTTCATAATAATTAGCAAATTCAACATCAGGGGTATTAATTCATTTTAAAAAAATTGAATAAAATATAGAGGAGGATCTTAAAAATATAATATTATTTTTCTTTCAGTAATTATTAGAAATAAATTGATATTTTTATTCATCCTTTGTTTTTTCAGTAACACCGGTCAAAACTAACTTCATCTTAAATCCATTAAACTTAACTAATCTCTTAATACTTTTCTTAAGCATCCAAAACAAAGAACACATATTATAATAACATAATCAAAAGTTTAACACTAATCACAGTTAAGGTATTTAAAAAATAATTAAATATGAATATCATATTAGTTCTAATTATCTCTAATTCAAACCCTTTTAGTCTATAATTATTTGATTGTAATTTAATGATGAAAGCAAATTATATGTTGAAAAATTGTTGAAATATGTCATGGAACCTTTAAGCAGTATTAATAATGATAAGGTGAAGAAAGATGACAAAGAAGTTGTCTTTGATCCAACCACTTTGTGGTAAATAAGAAAACAAAAACTTTGCACTTTCCATAACTTGTTACAAGAAACATGGCAGCACTTCCCTTTTGGATTTTGAGGACCCTAATGCTTCATTGGATGAAGAAACAAATAATTCACAAATGATTATCTTCAATAACATGTCATATTTTTATAAATTTTTCGACAAATCCTTATAAAATAAAACGAATTTCTTCAGTTAAAATTAATCTATAGACGAATTAAAGAATTTTTTTTAAAAAAATCTACAATAAACTATTTTTATCTTATAGAAAAATTCATATATTTTCTTCTTCATCTGGTGTGATCAGATCTAAGAACCATAATATATCATGAGTCAAACTCTATAAACCATTAAATGATACATTTATGTTTTATTTAATGTTTTTATTATAAAATTAGACTTTAGAACTAGACTTGTATAATATAATATATCATACTTAAAACGAAATTTCAATAATGTACATCAGTGTTTTCTAATAATAACAAGTTTATATGTAGGCTAAAAACATACTTAATAATTTGGGTTTTTTTAATATCCTTTTAAGAAAATAAAATAAGATTGTGAGTAACAATTTTTTTACTGAGTCGATCGATTTTACCCGGTTGGCATGAATTCTATCAGTTTGATACTAATCTTATGCATCAGCCATAGTATATTTTGAGACTCAAACTCTATAAATTAATTAAAGGATGAATTCATGTTCTATTTAGAGTTTTTATTGTAAAGTTAAACCTTAAAACTAGACTTATATGATATAACTTTAGTCTACCTATTTATGTCTTCATCTCATGCCTCTGAAAGTAGCATTTTTAATCTTCATACTTTGTAATTTGTTCCATATAAATTTCTACATAAGTCTTACAAGTAGAAGAATAATAAGGTATGTCAAACTTTCAAAAACCCCAACATTACTCTAAAAAGTCCATAAAAGTAATGGACTTTGTTTATTTATTTTTAAATAAAACACACCTCTTTAACCAAAGTCTTTATTAGTTCAAAGTATTTTTAACCTTATTCTTAAAACACCTTCAAGATTACAGCAATCTAAATAATATTTAAATGGGTTCAACCAAGTATATAACTTTCTTGTTTGATTTATTAATCATGTTTTGACATTGTTCAGTACATGAGCGACATATGCAGATTTGTTGACTTACACCTACCACAACACTTCATATAAAAAAAGAGTTTCTTTCTTCGACATCAATCTTTTCACATTCTACAAAATGACACACTCTTAGAGAAAGATTACAAAAGGTACAAGTTTACATTTTCTACGATTATTTTCTAGAAACGTCCTCTATTCAACATTAAAGATATATTATATGGTATTTTAAAAACTTTTTAATATATTTTTAAATTTCAAAATTAATAATTATCGATATATTTTAAAAACACGACAGACAAACAGTGCAGAGAATCCAAGCAGTGCCGTAAAGTAAAGTCTTAGTATAATGGACATGAAAATATCAGTAAGGTTTGGCATTCGGCTAATATACTTTAATGAATTAAATGAATACAGAAACCTCACATTGCATTTCAGTTCATTTGCTGAACTTGGAAAGTTAAATATGCAAAATTAAATGTCAAAAGACAAACATTGTTACTATCATATAGAGATATCTAACCTTTTTTTAAGTTTCATAACCATACAATGTTAACATAAAAAAATCAGTCAACTAATAAAGAAGTCTTCAGTATTATCACTTTTAGGATGATTATTGTAAAAGTCAACAAAATTTTCTTTCATCATGATTTATGATAGAATGATATTGTAAAATCAGTGCAAAATATATTCTCTAAAAAAATTAATTATACACTAAGAGCATTTAAAAATGTTTGCTATGGCTATGGATAAGGAAGTTGACTATACCTGACTGTAGATCCTACTATGATCAGAGCAACTTAAATTTCACAAGCTCTTGATAAATGATAGTTGCTACAGTATCATTTTTTTTCTTCGAGGAAGCATTACCAAGACACTGATTCCTAATTCACATACAAAACCTTTCCCAGAACTGGAAGCAAATTATGCGTTGCCTATTGAATGCAGCAACATGCTTTAGATTAGGAAAAAAACAAGGAAAAGATATAAATAAAATGGAGTTGTAAACCACATTCCGGACCAATCAAACTATGCTTAATATCATATCAACACATTATTTCAAACAGGTGACAATTTACAACCAATAAATATTAGTTATATATAGCAACAAAGAAAGAGATTAAGAAAAACAGCATAATCTGACATCAACATTATTCAAAATTTCAATAGATGCTAACAGAACAACTACGAATGATCAATTCCCTGTAGGTTCCATCTCAATTTCAGTACAATTTTCAGGCACATAAAAGCACTAATACAGTGGTCTAGACGAATCTAAAATAGCTTATTATTGAAGGCAGTCTCATGAAAAGAAGCAGCATGATATCATAAGCTCGTAATCTACTGTTCCTTAACTAGTAACGCAAGCAAAAAGACATAATCTAATAGATGGAATAATTCTCACTAGCCCCAGGCCAGAAGTTTTTGTAGATAGCCTTGGCAATCGGATATATAGCAACGAGGGCAATCTGAAGCTGGTCTGAGCTGCTTGTTCTCACACTGATCTGTCCACTGAGCTTGTTGTTCAATCCAGCACGAACAGCCATCTTATAACTACGTCCCAGGGAAAATTGGGACTGAAGATTGGCCCCCAACGCCAGGTCTCCCCTCCACTTCACCAGAGAAAGGCTCAGTGAAGACTGGTCCTGGCCAATTGGAAAATCTGCCTCTCTGAGCCGCACTTCAAGATTGGCACCACAAGCAGAATCAGTTTGTGACTTCACAATCCCTGTGCTACCGACTAATACCAAGCGTTTCCCCACAGCAATCTGATCCTCAATTTTCACCCCAGTAGATACGTTTTCGCCCAAAAATGTCACAGACACCCCACCAGAAGTTTTATTTCTTTTGAAATTTTTGAATTTTGTCTCTCCTCTAACAATGTAAGCTAGCTGCTTTCCAATGTTTTGAATGTCAAAGCCTGCCATGGCTGATCCATTCTCTCCAAGTTTTGCAGCAACAGAGGAATCCAAGTGGATGCTGAAATCTTTCTTATCCTTTGTTATCTGAACAGTAACACCAGTTGGGAATTTGTTGATGATGGCTAGGCTATGCTCAATGTTTACACCGTCATAACCACAATCATGGTCCCAGCCATGGTTGTCTAAGACTGGCCTTGTCAGGAGCTGGGAAGTTGGCTCTAAGAAACGGTACCTGTAGGCTGGATTGTCACTGTCAAAGGATGGTGGCAAGGCCATATCCGGCAATGGAACTGGCACTGCAGCTGGAGTTCCATTCTCTTGATCATCTTCTTCTGGGTAACCATAGTTGTCTACTTTAGCATTACCTCTTTTCTTCATCTCTCTCATCCTCCTCAACTCCTCTCTCCATTGCTTTTTCTGAAGAAGTTTCACCCGATACTCGTACTCCTCCAAATATGCTTTCTGCTGTTCTTTAGTAAGCTTAGCAACCTGTGATTTCTTCATAGGCTTAAATGGTGGGAGCTGGTCGTACTCATCCTCATCTTCATCTAGATCAGAATCAGATAAGTCAGCCATTTCAGTATCAGAATCACCATTGTCAGCCCCACCCTGATCAGCAGGAAGTTTTGGGTAGGTACGTGACTGTAATAACCAAGATAACAAGTATGGAAGTGGTGGGGAGCGAGTTCGGAAACCAAATAGCCTCCGGTGGTCAAATGATTCTTGAGCTTTTGAAGCATTACCAGCTTCAGAGAGAATCTTCATTGAGAAGCATAAGAGCAACAAGAGAGGTCTCCAACTTTGACCATTAGGAAGCACCTTCTGACCATCTCTATTTTTGCGACAAGAAGGATGATTTTCAACAAGAGAAACTGGATTCATTAAACTTGGATTCATGAGACGTAGGTCTCCGACAGCTTGCCCAATGGTTTGTTGAACTATGTGAGATCTTTGAGCAACAAATACATCATAACTCAAAGGGGCACCTGAAGGCCCATCTGGAGGAGCAGAGGCAGCATGGGTCAGCGTGACTATAACATTTCGCCATATTGACGAACCCAGGACACTAGTAATTGATCTTAACATCGGCAGATCATTCATATCTCTAGTTTGCAGGTCCAGGCGATCCACATAGAGCACAATATCAGGGGGGGATTTTTTAGTCAGTTTCTTCACCGCAGACAGGACTTTTGTATTGAAATTTTGTTCAAATGCAGAAGTCTTGAGGCCTGGTGTGTCAAAAATCCTTATCTTCACTCCATCAACCACCCCAACAATTTCTGTCACAGCGGTAGTAGCAGGCCCACAAGAATTAATGGAGGTCTTTGTCTCACCGAAAATTGAATTTATTGTAGCACTCTTGCCCACACCTGCTTTCCCAAGAACAAGTATATTCACAGAAAAATCCAAATCATCTCTTCCCTCCGCTTCAAGCCGGGTAGCAGTCTCCTTTGCAGACTCAAGGCTAAACATTTGACCACTCTGCCTCCCTGCAACAAGTGTCATCCGGTACAGCACCTGTGCTGCTATTGATTCTTCTGTAGTAAAACCCAGCCTATGAACAAGTCTTAAGTATTTCACCCTAATCTCCTGCAATTTGTTCAGTTTCTTTTTCTCCTCTTCACTCAAATTGCTATCAGTGACGGCACTAGCTCTACTAATTGAAGGACTAAAAATATTTGGACGAGTTGGCCTCATGGCAGGTTTACCTGACTGGAGAGATGACCCCAAACCAGCAGGACGCTCAACTGAGAATAGCCTCGATCCGTCTTGAGAGGTTATTGTGATACTGCCGCCATCTTGGTCTCCACCAGACGCCGCCTTCAAAAGTGCTGCCAATGTAGCAGTATCAAACAGCTCCTTCCCAACCCCTTCATCATCAGTCTCCTCTTCATCTGAGTCAGTAACAATCTGGCCATCAATTCCCTCGTCCCGCGAACTCCCACTGGCCCGTGATTGCTGCTGCAATTCCAAATCCTCCAAGAACTTATTGGCGGCGGCAGCATTGCTTCCATATACCACTTCTTCAACTTCTTCTCCTTTCCCATCCGACACCGAACCATTAATCTCTCTTTCGTCGTCATCATCATGGCTACCAACATTCTCCACCTCCTCAACCATCTCGCCAGAGCTCTCAATTTTCTCATCCGAAACCAAACCCTCAATCTCCCTCTCACCATGATGACCACCCTCCACCTCATCGTCACCTTTCTCCTCTACATGGTTCTCAATCTCCCCCTCCACATCATCCTCCTTCTTTACCTCGTTTTGCTCAACAAACTCCGAACCCCCTCCTTCCTCACGAGGTACAACAATGTCACTCTTCAACCCATCTCCACTAACTCCATTTTCTCCAGGCTCACCATCCCCACCAATAACACCATCGGGGCCATCAACATTTTGAACAACAGACTCATCAGCCCCACCAACTACAACATCGCCATCATCATCAACCTCACCAACCTTATCAATGGCATCAAAACCATTATCCAAACTCACCCCAGCCGCCTCATCCAAACCTTTAATCTGAGACTCCTTAACATTCTGCTCATCCCCAACAACAACAACCCCAGACCCCAACAGGTTAACCTCCACACCATCAACAACAGCCTCCACACCACCACCACCATCCTTTTCAACAACACCACCCTCATCCTCACCTTTCTCATCAACAACCACAGAATCCAAATGAGTTGTCCCACCGTCATGAACTTCCTCCACCGCCTTCTCTTCCTCCCCTCTCCCATCCAATTCCACACCCTCACCCTCAAACCCTTTATCAGCATCCACTCCATTCTCAAAAGGAGCCTCTCTATCATCACCGCCAGAAGCCTCCACAAACACCTCGTTACTATCGCTAAAATCCCCGTCCTTCACCGCCTCCCCCGATTCCTCCCTCTCACCGCTCTTCTGCCAAACGACACCGTCCGCATCACCCTCGGCAACGTCATCATCCGCGTCCTCAACGGAACCATCGTCGTCCTCGGTGACCTTAGCAATGGGCCGGTGGGCCTCTTGGAGAGGCCCATCAAGCTTAGACTCCTCAACCGGCACAGAAGGTTTCACAAGAATGGGCCTGGTGGACTCCGGCTCAAAATCCCCCTCCTCGCCACTGACAAAGCCGTCGTTGTCGGAGTCTGAGGCGGTGTCAAGAGACGGCGATTGATCAGAAAGAAGAACAGAGGTTTGGGGAAAAGAAGATTCTGAGGAATCCATGGAGATTGAGAGAATGAGAAGAAGAAGAAGATGAAGAAGAAGAGAAAGAGATAAGGTTTTAGGATTGGGTTGAGGCGCAGCGAAAGGGTTTTAAGCTCTTCCCAAAACTAAGCCACCGTTATATATTCATCTATCTTTCAATTCTATCTATCTATCATCAAATGTTACCCAATCAACAAACATATAACCAACCTTTTCTTTTGCATAAGGATATTTATTTTGTTTTATTTATTTTTTTATTTATTTTATTCTATTTATTATTTTTTTGGTATTGTCGCCAAACGCTACTGCGCCACCCCACTACCCACTCTCTTCACTGCACTTCATAATTTGTCAGTCACCGACTGATATTGGTAATTGTTTATTCAAACTATTACTTAAAATAACTAATTAACAAATTAATCAATAATTATTTGTCATCCCATAACTAATTAGGCTTAGTGATGTATTTAATCTTTAAAATTCCTATTTATACAAATTATTTCTGCAAATTATGCTCAAAAAAATTTAGTAGATTACCAAGTTAAAATAATTAAATATTTTAATTACTATCAAAGTTTTTAATTAAACAGAAATTATAACTAAGTGGTAATTATTTTTTTTCTCTATTCATCATAAATATTTATACACAGAAATAATTTCAAACCGGTTGTGTTAAAACTCATTAATGAAAATGTTTTATAGTCACAGTCACCCTGACATGACACGTGTCATACAGTAACACGTGCACTTAAATTTTTCATCTTCCAATTGATTTCACATTTATATTTTTATCCTTTAAGACTGTATTTTATGTGAGTGCTTAAAGAGTTAATTTTCTTATACAAACACAATTGCTTGTATGGGTAACATTCTTTATAAACTTTTATCGGAAAAAAAAAAACTAAACTGTAGAATTTGGAAAGTAGAAAATATGATAAAAACTGTAAAAAAGAACAGAATTCATAGTGAAACTCAAAGAATACAGTCTATGATAAATTGTCACGTAAGGAAATAGAAAACATTATCAAAACTATACATGCTCTAATAACTTAAAAGTAAAATACATTTTATATTTTTTATTCATATATATTCTTCTACATAAATACTTTATTCCTGCAACATTTTACTCTTACAGAGTCAATTTAAAATATCTAATCACCAATAAAATTTAAAAAGTACAACTATATAATATTTAATATAATTATACAAATCCATAATTGAACTAATCAAATATATCCACTTAAAACTTAGATTTGACAACTTACAACTTTACCATTTGAGTGAATTTTAGTGAATAGTAATTTAACGTATATTACATTAGATGGCTCACAAAATCAAGATAAATATTGTATTTAAGCCGATGGGCCAATGCATTATAAGTGTTCTAACATATATTTTCAAATATTTTATAATTGGTTTACGGTATATCAATTCATTTTGTAAATTAAAGGTTTTTTTTTTTTTACTTTTAGTTATATATTTAATAGCATTGATAATTCAACTTGGATTATGTATCCGTATTTAACATGTAAGTGTAAGTATTTAACATGTAACGTGTTCGATATCTTATGATACTTTAACAATAATTATCAAAGAAATATCCAATTTATAAAATTGCAGTACATTACGATAAAATCTTTGAATGATAACTAATTTTAGTAAAAAAAATAATTAGTCACTATATAATGATTAATTTGATAACTAAAATAGTTCCAAAAAATTATAATTGGTTTATAAATTGATAATTAAAATAGTTTCAATTATGAATTAGTTTTTAAATTAGTCATTAACATTAGCTACCAGGTATTGGCTACAAAATAATTGATCTCTAATTAGGAAATTTGGATTCGCACATTAACAATCATATATTTATTATTTATTATGTTTGTATGAATTATTATAAAATTTTCAATATTCATATATTACATATTTATCACGTATCGTATATTATTTTGAAAATAAACGTATGATGCATCGAATACGTGTCGTATCTGATACACGTATCCCATCTTTGCATCATAGTTTAATACAAATAATTAAAATTAATATGGAAAAGTTAATTTTTTTTAAATAGGATAAAGATTGTAAAAATAAATATTAAATAAATTTATAATAGCTTCACAATGGATATAATACCTCCAAAAAATTTCAATTTTTTTAAACTTTAATAGTAAATAATTTATTCTGTCTCATTATTGTGATTTTTTTATTATTTTGTTTCATTATTTTGAACTTTTATAATTTGGTTATATTTTTTAAAAAGTAAATTAATATAAAAGTGATGACAAAATGATTTCTTATAATTACAATATCATATGTGTGATAACTTTGGTTGATGATGTGAGATATCATTGTTTTGTTTAACAAGTCGTTGGATCAAGTCATGAAAACTCATTTGTATATTTCATCACCTTTTTTTTAATTTATACATGTTTACGGATTTTTTAATTTATACATGTTTACGGATTTTTTTTTTCAAACTCATAACTAACAATTTAATTATTTTTTATCTTAAACTTTAAATTTTAAGTTAACGAGTTAATGAATTAAAGATATATTATTGAGAAGAAATATCTCACTAAATATAGTTATATAGTTAGTTTGTTATATTTGATGAACCATAGTAAGTGTAAATATTTACTGTGTAACATAAAATTAGGGTTAAATATGTCTTTTGTCCCTTAATTTTTAGTAAAAATTAAAATTAATCTTTTTCTAAAATTTTTGTCCAATTTAGTCTTCCAACTTTATAAATGTGTGAAAATTTTTGTCCAATTTAGTCTCCCAACTTTATAAATCTATGAATTTAGTCATTTAAACTGAAAATTGTTAAGTTTATTTGACGTTTCAAACGCATTTCATGGTAGTGTTTGAGTTGTTTATACCGTTCGACACATTTCCGCTTCAATGTTAACTGAGAAATGTGTTTGAAACATTAAATGAACTTAACAAAATTTGGTTAAAAGAACTAAATTCATAATTAAAAAGACTACATTTATACATTTCTAAAGTTAAGAGATTAAATTAGACTAAAGTTTCAAATAGTGACTAATTCCAATTTTAAATGAAAATTAAGAAACCAAAAACATATTTAACCTCATAAAATTATAACTCTAAGTTATATATATATATATATATATATATATATATATATATATATATATATATATATATATATATATATATATATATATATATAAAGCATTGACGTCCTATATTATTATTTAGTTTTTTTATAATATTTTATTTAATTTTAGAATCTCCCAAGTAGTTCTAAAATCAATTATTTACATATGTTCTTCAAAATATAACACTTATAAGGAAAATATAGTATCTCAAAACAAACATATATACATAAATAGCATTACATTGTCACATATATCCCTAATACTAACAACTTCATTGTTGTCTATCACCCAATATCATCTGTCAACGTAAAACAAAGTATACTCAAATTTATTTTTTTTTCAAATCAGTCATCAAATATCATATCAATCATAAATCAAATGTCCACATAGCATGCCCATAATGGCTCACATAATATTAACATTTGACTATACTTCTCGAAGACACATGTATTGAGTATACTCAAAAACCATGCATTTTTCTTCTCTCATCCCTGTCTCATACGGGCTATAACTATATATCAAGGTCGGGGGCAACCTCCCTTCCAGATATCATGTGCATGACAGGATCAATTCTATATTTTCATGTTTGGTCAACCACTAAAACTCCAAATATGAACCTCCTTTAGCTCTCACAACTACACATTTTCCTTTAGATGAGTAAGATTGTAGTAGTGTTAGGATAGTCCCTTAATAAAATCAGCATTCAATACACTTATAACACGGGATCAATGTAGCATTTCCTCCTTTGGAAATCCCTACACTATCCTCATCCATACAATCAAACAAAATACATTTCATATTTAAATCACCCTTCATTCATAATATATCCATATATACACTTAAAAAATAAAGCTTTAAAACTTGATTTGAGCACAAATAGGGTGGCGCCCAGTGTTATGTTTCCCAGGGGCGTTCAAAATTGAACTTCTAGGTGGTGTCCAATGGAAAAAAAAATGTTCAACATGAGGCATACAACACCCAACGGTAGGTCCTGCGCCCAATGCCAAACTCCATAACCCTCCCCCGTCTCCAGAGAGTTCAATGTACCAAGGGTGGGATCTGACGCCCTAGATCACTGGAACTTATTGACTTGTGAGCGCCCAATGGTGGCAGGATGACGCTCAATGTGCACGACATTGGAGCTCATTGTCTTGGGTTTTGTGAGTGATGCCCTACGATTTTGTGATATCGTCTAACGTTTTATTGAAATGTTAACTCCTAATTGGACTTGAATAGGCTGTGCAACTTGACGATCTATGTAATTGTAGTACTTTCTTAGTTTAAAATGCCTTGTTTTAGTTCAAAATAATCGTTAGATAGATCAAATTGGGTAGTCCTAAGCAAGTCAAATCAACTCCACCATATAGTTCAAATTAATCATCTTACTCAATCCATTTTTTAAAACAAATAAATCATTATATTAAATTAGTTTCCTTTGCCTTAGATGAAGAACCTTTACTCCTACAGACTTCATTTAGACCAAAATCCTCAAGAAGCTCTAACTACATATAAAAATCTCAGATTAATGATCTTGACACACTTTCATGACCACAAAAAAGTAGATAATCAAATAAAGTTGTATAAAGCCACATGTTACCCTTTAAAAGTCACATGCAACAAAATTTAGAATTGACCGAAGAAAAGAGCAAAAAGAATACTTACTTTATAGACAAATATGATTGAGTAGATCTGTTGCTCTTGACAACCGAAGTCTTAAGATAAATTCAGATATTTAAAGATATGAAAGGAGAGGTTAAATCATAGATTGGAGGTAAAATGGACTCATAGAACAAGGTGTTAGAGAGATGAAAATTTTTATTAAATGAAACTCATTTAAATTAAATTCTATTTATAGTTTTTAATTTTTTATAATAAAAATAAGAGTATTTTTTATAAAATTGTTTTTCACTTTTAATTGATTTTTTAAAACTTCATAGTTTTTAAATATGTAAACTAGTAAAAGTTTAATTCCAATAAACAATCCAATATTCTATATGTAGTAAAATTGGCTACAATTTCATTTAGTTAAATTTTGTGGGCCTATTTTGTTATTGAGTTGTAATATTTTAAGAAATAATTTGATATTAAATTATATTTTTTTAAGAATATACTTGTTTTTCTCTACACATTTAGTAACTAAATGAAATATATTATAACTAAATTATTACATATTTATGCTTCCAGGACTAAATTGTCTCTTTCTTAAGTCAAATAAATTTGGAACTAGACTTCGTAGTGAAATTAGAATTTGTCCTTATCTAAACCTTTAAAAATATTTTTATCCTAAAAAGTTATAAATGAATAAATATACTCATTTTAATCTAATTACTTTAAAAAAAGTTGATGTATCAAACGTATTTTGTGCTAGTAACCGAATGATTTACATTGTTTGACACATTCTAACTTAAATGTAAGTTGTGAAATACGTTAGACACATTAAAAAAGTTCAATGTCATTGGATTAAAAAATTATGTCAATTCATTTTTTAAAGTTTGAGACAAAAATGTATCAAATTTTAAATAAGGACAAATTTTAATTTCGTGTTAAAATTTAAGAATTAAAAGTATATTTAATTACTTTTAAAAGTATTTTTTTTCCTTTTGTTTAACCATTCAAAATTAAACTGGAATATGATTGTTTTCTACATTCATAATCTTAGTAAACACTTTTATAAAAGACTTACATAAAACAGAAATCAAAAATCGCTGATAAAATCTACGTGTCATAAAAAAAAACTGAATATTACATTTATTCACCTCTTGATGCTGGCATAAAACAAGGTTTACTTGATTATATGACCATAATATTATTTTATGCTTAATATAAATTGAGAATAAAAGGTTTGGAATATTTTTTTAAAAGAAATAAATAGCTTTTCAAGTAAATTTAAAAATTTTTAACATTTTTTTTTTAAATAAACGTGAATCCGCGTTAAAGACAAGAAATCCGCGTTAATGAATCAACTTGTTTATTTTAAGCCAAATTTTCTTATTGATTGCCAAAAAAAATGAAATTAACATTTCCTTATTAATGTTATTTTTTTTCCTTTTAATATTTACCTATGATTATAAGCAAAAAAACATTAAATTGTAATGTACATTGATTCGCTGCATATATATGCATGATGGACGTAGAAGCTTTTTCTTTGCTAATTTGTTTATTATGCCATATCTTTATCGGACAATATAATATATCTATAACAATATATGAAAGGGATTCTCCTTTTTGTGTCTACATTTCAAAATATCAATTTTATCCTTTAAATATAATAATTATTTAAATTTTTTTAAATTAACCGTTATTTTTACAAGTTTTTTATAAAATCAGCTATCTCTGCTTCTTCTCTTATTCTTTATTTATCAATTGTTATTCTTTCATTTGTTATGATATATTTCACTTTATTTTTAATATTTTTAATAAATATAATTTTACTTATATATTTTTAATAATATTATAATATTATCACCTACTAATATAATATTATGCATGTTTAAAAAATGCATACACACAGACGCGATAGTCCCTATGTTTATGCTAGTAATATATAATAATAATAATAATAATAATAGTAATATTATTATTATCATTATTAGTGAATTAAAAGCGATATTAGATATAACGTTAAGTTAATTTTTACAAAAATTAACAATTTTAATACACGTAAATCTATACTATTAAATGAGAGTATTACATGTATTCTAATTAAATTCTTAAAAGAAATGTAGTAGGATAAAATAAACTTACCATTTCCAATTTTGTTAAAGAGAATGCACATATTAACCCACATGTATCATTTGTTAAACCACATTCATTTTTTCATGTTAAAAACATTCTAAAAATTTATATCGCATATCTTATGAAAACAGACTATAGGGTTTTGCTATTTGCGCCACCCTTTTCTCAGTTGCACCACTCACTAAATAAAAACACGATCGATAATATATTTCAAAATACAATATTAAGCATAGGATTGATGGAATACGCACACCATTATATAATAATGTAAGGTTAATACATATACTTTACATTCTTTTTTTGTTAAAAATCAATCTCAATTTAAAATCTTGGTTCTTCCATCAGAATTTCAAATTATATACATTAAATTTATTTCTTAAGTTTTTTTTAGGGTTAAATATGTTTTTGGTCCCTCAAGTTTCAGCGAAATTTGGAATTAGTCCCTCATCAAAACTTTTGACCAATTTAGTCCTTCGTCTTTCAAAATACGTGAATTTAGTCCTTTTAACCAAATTTTGTTAAGTTTATCTGACGTTTCGAGCGCATTTCATGATAGTATTTAAGTTAACATTGAAGCAAAAATGTGTCAAACAGTATAAATAATTTAAATACTATCATGAAATGCGCTTGAAATGTCAGATAAACTTAACAAAATTTGGTTAAAAGGACTAAATTCACGCATTTTGGAAGATGAAGGACTAAATTGGTCAAAAGTTTTGATGAGGGACTAAACCCAAATTTCACTTAAACTTGAGGGACCAAAAACATATTTAACCCTTTTTTTTATTATTCATTATTAATTTTTTAGGAGATTTACTAGAAAGAAATAACACTAGCTAAACATAAATTGACATTCATTCTCATTCAAAACCTTAAGATAATAATATATAGGTATTATTTAATATATTTCTCAACATTACTTAGATTCCCAATAATATCTTCCTCAAAACAACCTTGTTTGAATTTGTCATGAAAACTTTTGATCCAGTGATCATATTGTATTGATATAAGCTGATAACAAAAACAAGTCACTAGTTTTGTTATCGCTAAAGGATCTTTATAAGAGATTAACTAGACAGACAAAATCAATAAAACATAAATTTAATTTACATAAGAAATTAACACTATTTATTTTTCATAAACTTAAAAATTGAGTTTGTATATATTTTTTTCGAATATTTCTTAACTTTATCACTTCTCCTTAATGAAAAATTAAACTTATACTTGAATTCGTTGATCCAAAACTTATGCAAGTGCAAAAATTAGAGACATCACAGAAACTTAAAGGGACACTCTCAATCAAGTGCTTGAAAAATGGAAATGGTGGGGTCTCTTTTTCATCTCCTAAAATGCTTCTTGTAAGCCGAGTAGAAAGAGAATAAATTAAGGCATAATAACATTTTGGTTTTAATTAATTTGGATAATTAATCCTTTCATACAAGTATTTTAAATGAATACAAGTTATTTAAATACAACATAAGATGAATTTTTATTCTATATATAATTAAAATTTATGATAACTAAGTACTTTCAAATGTATACAATAAATTATAATTAAAACCTTTAATAAATCAATATTTATGAACATATAAATTAGGATTGCATCGATATTACACATACGTTTATTTATTATATATAAGGAAACAAAAACAATTTTATTTATTTTCAATTTTTTTTTATTTACAAAAATACACATCTAAGATTAATGAGAGCATGTTTATTAAGGGATTATGGTGATTAGTGAAAGAAGAAAAAAGTAATAACTATTCGTTCTTCTATAATATTCTATTCTAGACATTTATATCTTAAGATAAAATTATGGTCGATGTAACAAAATTTATAATTAAAACAAAACAACCAAAGATAGAAAAATATTTAATAACTATATCGACTAACTTAGATATTATTTTATATTTGTATCTAAAATAGTCTATATCACAAATAAAAAAAATAATAATTAGTTTGTGAATTAAAGTCTAAATTAATCTTTAACACTATTTACCAAAATTTTAGCTATTTATTAAAGAACTCCTCCTAGGAGCAATGCATCCACACAATTGCACCTAGGTCCACACTTCAAACATTGAAGCAACTGTAATCAAAAATACAGAAAACAAAACAAGAAACGAATACACCTAAGTTGTGCAGATTTGACTTGATGCTCCTTGAATCAAGCAAGATCCATCATGGTAGAATCAACCATCAATTCTTCTTGGATCTATACTTGAGTTATCTTGCAGAATCTTCTGAAACTTTGTGTCTCTCAGATGACTCTATCTCAGATGAAAACTGCGTGATCTTTCTGATTTTTCCAGACCCAAAACAGATTCCAAAACAGCTTTTATACAAAGGTTTTTGCTGTCACTAATTCGATTAGCAATTTACCTAATCGATTATCGTGAGTATATTTTCACTTACTTTGTACAATACTCACAGCTAATCCATTAGTTAAAGAACTAATCATATGCAGAATTACACAGCAGGCTTGAAATACATTTGATAAAGAGAAGCTAATTGCCTAATGCATATCCTAACTGGACCAAGCTATGTTTTATCCTAGATCAGTAGACATCATCAAATTTGTTCTTCATTTATGGATGAAAGGCTCCCCCTTTCAACATAAACAATGCTTTCAAACCCATAAAAGTGAGTAGTTAAAACATTTATATGTAATGTTAGAGAACAATTTAGACTATAATTCACAAAACAAGTATAACTTTATTCATAATATATACTATTTTAGATACAGATAATTTTTTAGATTACAATATCTAACTTTTTTAATATAATAACTAAATTTTGGTCTCTTAAATTGGTTTTCATTTAATGATTTTTTTGTAGTGTATATTTGTGTTTCAAATGGTATTAGAAAGACAACTAAAAATCACTACAAGAATTTTTGTAATTACCAACGATTTTTTATTAACGAAAAGTAAACCCAAATTTATAGAGAATTTATAATTTAAATTATCGGCTAATATTTTTGTTGGTAATAAATTCATTGGTAAAATTTTTTGATAAGATTTATTAACTATCAAAATAAATTGGTCACTAAAAATTAACTATCTAAGTTTTGGCTACCAAAATAAATTAGTTTATAATTAATTAATGGTAAATTATATTTTTTTATTTATAATTATTATTATTTTAATAATAAATATTTTTTAATTTTATAAATCGATGAGAATTTTATAGTGACTTTAAATTAATAAGATTTATGAAAGATAAACTCTTTAGCAAATCTGTCCACAAATCTCTTCTCCTACATTTATTTTTCATTTTTTAAATTAATTTAATAATTATTTAATGTTAATTCACACTTATGTATTATATTAGGAATTTAAAAATGATAAAACGTTTACATTAAATAATAATAATAATAATAATAAGTCAATGTTCTATTTGTAAGTCTAGTGAGATAAAATTGTCAGAATCAATCACTATTCTAAAATATTATTTATGTTAACAACGGAAAATTCTTCCATGATTTTACTTTTAAATTATTTGTTAGTATTTTGTACGACTAATGATTTATGTCATTTATAATTTTAAGAATTAGTGATAAATTATTATTTAATTTTGTAAAAAAATCTATAAAATATTTATTTGTTTTTAAATTAAGTAGGCTAACCTATTTAATATACCAACATGTGGTTGACTAGTTCCAACCAAAATTTTTAAAACTTACAAAAGATCTAGTTTACTAAGTTGATTTAGCCTAATTAGTAGAAATCATTTTGACAATTCTAATATAAATTATATTGAGATTTATGATAAATGCTTTATATTATGATACAATTGTTTTTAATTATTGACAAAAAATTATAATATTTTGAAATTTCCCAATCTCCATATAAATCAGAATAGCTATATCGAATGTGAAAGTTTTTTAGAAACCACTCTTCTTGAAGCACATTTATGAGCTTTTCTTCTTTGAGTGCATTTTCAGCGATTCTTTAACTTTTCGTTTCTTTTACTCAATTCTAATTCTATTCCTAAATATAATCTTTATGCGTTTAAATTAGAATAATATATATATTGTATTATAATCATAAATTTAAGATAATTTAGTTATAGAGAATAAAATAATGATTAATATATAATTATATATAAAGAGATACTTGTATTCACATCTAATTTTTTCAATTTTATCCTTAATTAAAATTTTAAAAATTAATTATTTTATAAATAGTTAATTTCTAATTGTTATTCTAAAAACTTCTTCTATCCTTATCAGTCATTTTAAAAACTTACTTTATGTACATGTTTTTATTTTTCCAATTTTACATTTAACAACTATTTTAAAAATTAATTATATATTTTTTAATGATCTTAACTCAAATTTAAAAAAAAAATAAAAAAATACGAACAAAGTGACAATATCTATTTTTTTTCTAGTACATTCTAAAATAAATATTATTTAGAAAATATTAAAGAAGACAAACCAGTGATAAAGAAAAACTCTAAAAAATATTTTTAGTATGAAAGCTCTCATCTAAGAATATTCTTTTATAAATAATATCATTATCTTAGACTTGAAGTATTCTTTTATCAGAAACATTATATTACATGTAAAAAAACAAAACTCTATATACTTAAGATTTAAAGTAAAAAAGTTTGTGATTAGCTACAAATGAAGAACATGTTTTGTAGTGTGGAAAGGATAACGCAATGGATGAGAATTCTTAATAAATGAGTTTTGTTTGTATATATATTACATATGTTTGTGTTGTTGTTTTCTGGTTGGTACGTGTTTCTACTTTCTTCCTCTTATTCCTCATCTTAATTGAAAGGTCAAAATTCCACACTTGTTTCATCAACCCAATATTATAATTATCTTTTACTTTCTAACAAAAAATAAATATTTCTATTTGTTTGGAAATTGATAAAATATAGATATATTAATATGTGTTGTTTAATATGAATAAAAACTTGGAGTCCTACAAATTGGAATTTTTTTTTCACATAGATTATTATATTTTTATTTTATCATTTCAGAACTCGATTTTTTAAGAATCAAATTATAAATATGTTTTTAATATATTTTGACCTGATTTTTATAATGTACACAAAAAAACATGTTCATGTGAAAAAATCACGAATAGGTAAGAAAACAGTGAAATAAAAAAGAAGATAGTGAAATATTAGAAAGCCTAATGCTAGCTTTGGAGATGCATCTTCGACTGTAATGAAAAGTGATGGAGAGAGAGAAAAAAGTATATAAAGATGTAAGATAAGGAATATTTTAACCCATGAATAACTTTTTTCTATTAGCATTTTTTTTTAAAAATCAAATATAAAATATTATGTACTTCGAAAAGAAAAAACGATTGAAAGGAAAAGAAGATTAAAAAATATATTAATGATACGATTTTATTTATAAAACTGTTAACTTTTTTTATAATATGACCATCGTTGAATCGTTGCAATATTAAAGAATTTTTTTTAATTTAAAAATAAATATGTAATGAAAATTATATTGTTACTTAATATTTTTTTTAACTAATTAACTATACTTTTTAAGTTTTATGAGACTTTTCTTTAAAAGTAAGAAATATTTAATACACACAATAAGAAGTGTGAATCCTATAAAATCTTGTACTATGACAAAATTAATCAAAGTAACATTCTTAATAGTTCCAATCAAAATCTTACTTACTAAAGATATTAGAAAAACTAACAAGAACATACGGATAAATTGAGCATGAGATGAAAATAAAAGATATAAAACTAATCCATAACAAGAGGTGACAAAACGAGTTGGATCTAATGAATAAGTCCATTTTGATCTGGGCCACCTAGTCTGTCAAATTGACAAAACAAAATAAGGGTTAGTCCAGCTTGGCCCGTTGACTTATTTTTTTAAAATTTAAGTTAAAATAAAAAATAGTTAAAGAGATTAATTTTTTTATTTTATATTTTTTAAAGGTATAATTAATTATAATATAATAATTTAACATGTAAATGTAATAATTATTTTAATTTATATAATTAAAATTTTAGAAAATATTTTACATGATTAAATATACTTTTAATATTCATTTATATGTATATATAAACATTTTTTTTAAATAATAAAAAATTGAAGATAAATTAAAAAAAGTAATATAAAAAGTGATGGACCAGTTCAGTCTGCCCCATTAACCCATCCTATACGGGGTGAGTTATTCTTATTGACCCATTTTTATTAAATGGATCAGTCCGGTCCGACCCATTTTTGACGAACCACTAATGAATCAAACTAAACTAAGTTTCACTGTCTATTTTGTCACTCCTAAGCCACATTGTGTTTTACTTATAATTATCACTAGACTAATAAAGTAATTAAGTTTTTATCTAATTTGAAGAATTTATCTTAATATTTATAAATAATTTAAAACTTCTTCGTACATTATTGCTTAAAGATTGATTGAGCAAACTCTACTATAAATTGTCACTTTTAATATACTAAAACATGTTTTAAATTATTTAAACTCATTTAGTGCAAACTTTTAATCCAGTTACAAATGTTTTAAATAAATTAAAATGTCGTCTTAATATATGAAAACATCTTATCCACCATATTTTAAAATTGTTTGATTAGTTGTAATTGATTAATTCGTGCTTTAATTAAATAAAAAGTTCTTTCTTACAAATCCAATAAGTTTTTGCATATTAAAAAACATATCAAAACACTTTTTAATTAATTAAAACAAAATTTAACATTTGGAGCAAGATTAAAAAACTTCCAAATGAATTACATACTTAACCAAAGCAAGAGCAATGGTAAAAAAACTATTTACAACACATTCAAACCATACATTACAACCTAAACACAAGATAGATCAACATCATCAACACGTGCATCGTCATTAATGTAGCATATTGTGGTTGAAAACATCAAATTCCCAACCTTGGAAGCAAAAAATCTTTAATCTTAAAACTTATACATCAAATGAGTGTAAGTATAAATCAGAGAGTCTTGTCAAAAACCTTAATGATTTTAGCGATGAAAAATAATATCCGGTGTATTAACAAAGCTACTTAGTGTGCAATAAATAACATAAGTGATTCTAATTAATGAAGGAGAGAGGAGAATCAATGGGAAATTTGTAATTCTGGGTCACTTTGATCAAGAATTTGTAAAAAAGGGTCGTTTGAAAGTTTATTTGTAAAAGTGGATCGTGTCGTCAGGGGGAGGACGACATTAAAGGTGAAGTCGTTCTCTCAAAGGCCGGTTTCCCTTTTTTTTTTTTTAAATGAAGTCGTCCGACCTCCAGTCGGTTTTTGCAGTGAAGTCGTCCGGCAGGAAGCCGGTTTCAGTTTTTGAATTTTTTTTTTCGTTGCAGTTTTATTTTATGTTTTATAAATTTTCAGTTTTTTGGTGCTGGTCCATCACATATGTTTGGAACCACAACCATGACACCACCATCTGCCTATTATGGATCCTCATCATCAATGCCATTCTATCCTCCGCCAATGTCTTCCCAATCACCACAAATTCCGCAAAATGTCCAAAGTCATCAAGATAAAGATGATGATGATGATGATGATGAACCACAACAACAACAACCACTAAGACGTCCCAACAGACCCAGAAGAAGACCAACATGTGGAACCGGAGGACATAGATGACTTCATTATTTTCAAGTTAATAAATTATTGTATTTTAATTTTTAATCATTTTAAAAATATATTAATGTTTATTTTTATTTTTATTTCAATTTATTATCTTTTACTGTTAAAAAACAAACTAAAATGAAGTCGTCTTGACGACTTCACTAGCGCAAAAAAAGAAACCGGCACTCCGCCTAACGACTTCCATTTTTTTTTTAAAAAAAAAGAAATCGTCATGGTGGAGGACGACTTCACCCTGAAAATCGTCCTCCATCCTAGCGACTTAACCCAGTTTCACAAAAAAAAAATTGGGATTCTTTTTTACAAATTCGCGTAAAAAGAGACCCAGGATTACAAATTTCCCAGAATCAATTCTCCTACATTTTTTTTTTCAGAATTAACCAACATGTGACAGATGATAATCGATTATGATAGATACGAATCGATTCTCATGCACCTTTCAACTTTTGATTCTTTGATTTTCAAGATACATTTGATCATCTTAAGGTTTTTTAGTATTTTTTACATTCAATGAGTTGACTTTCCCACCTCATCTTTCCTCGTGTGTGAAGATCTACTTCAACCTTTTCCCGCAAATTCACCATGTGTGAAGATCTACTTTAACTTTCTTCCACAAATCCACGCTCACATAACATCTAAAATAAGTTGAAATACGAAACATATTATAATGAGAATTATGAAAATCCCTCATGTCTCACAAATTACTACTCATAAACAATAGCATATGAAGTCATTATTATTATGAGCCCCAACATTCACTCTAAATAATTTGACATGATAATAACTAACACTACATTAACTTAATATGATATGCATAATAATAAGTTATTTTAAATTTTAGCATAGTGTGAAGTCATAAAGACAAATTAATTACTTAGATTCAAAACTCTTTCCTCTTGGTTAAAAGTATTCAAGCTACTTTCTATTCAGATTCTTAATTCATGAGCTTATGTACCTATCCTTATCCAATATATTTAAAACATAAATTGAATATTCTATAAATTAATTACTATTCACATTCTTGAATATTCTATAAAATAATCATTATTCACATTCAGTTGATAGTATATTCCTAGTATATTATTTAGTAAAATTATAGAACACTCTGCAATAGAAATACTCACTTCACTCATTCCTCATTAAGAAACCTCTAGTCAGTGCTTTACTCATTCCTTATTAATGTCTATAGATAGAGATTAGCAATCTCCCCATTTTAAGATCTAACACAGATGTTTAATTTTCTATGAGAATTATATATATATATATATATATATATATATTTTTTTTAAATTCAAATGCATCCTTTTTTAAAATACATGTAAAATTTATTCTTTTATCTGTCCCGTTAAAAACAGGCGTGGCAGGACAAGTTATAACCAAAAACAGGATAAATTTCAATATCAGTAAGAACGTTGACCTTATTTATCTATCTATCAATAATTACTGAACAGAAAGAACTAAAAATATTCATCACTAATCATGGTTGAAACTTGAAACTCCTTGAACTGCCTCCAGCAAGGTAAATAAACATGATCCAACCAATCCAAACATGGCTTCGGACAATCTCTAATCTCTCTACAGTACCAAATACAAAAGAAAATGCTCACCATAAAAATCTCACCTACCAAAGGCCAATATTTGATAAATCACTTCAATTTACATTTTACCTGCATCATGCCACATCCTAACGTAACAACCTACCACACAAAACCTACAGTGTTTGTACAAAGCCAGAATGAAGCAATAGTGGGATATCCAAGGCAGGTATTATTGATCCTCTCACATACAATCGATCACCCCACTGTCTAAGATATTGTCATTTCTGTAGTTTCAGGATGTCCTATCTGATGATGTTTGATCATTTTTATCAGAATTCAGATTGATATTGGATTGTGATTTGTCTGCTGATGCCACATCATTATGCTGGTTCTCCTCCTCTTTCTTTGAATTCAGAAACCGACCACCACATCCTCTCGGTCTTCTCAGTGCATGCATGTGTCGAGATTCATGCAAGTATGGCTGCAACATTTATTACAGAGGAAGTGAAGTAAGAAGCTTACAACAATAGAACATTGGTGCCATTAGAACGAAATGTAAACAAGCAGAGAATGATATACCTTCCTATTTCTTATAGCTTTATTTTCTGATTCAGCTTTTGCACGGGATTGTCTACGTCTCAATATACCGTGATATTGTTTTGCATTGACAAACACAGGTTCCTCAACTGCATCGGTTGGAAGAGGAACACCAGCTTGCTGAATTCCCATTAACTGAAGATGGACCTGGAACAGGACATGATTCAATAATTGGAGGAAAAGAAAAGTATACAAGGAGACACTAGAATATTAACAGAATCAACATTAAAAGATTAGAGCAAACCATTGGCTGTGCACCATAGGCTTGTGGGGGATAAGGTTGAGTATCATAGGGAGCAAAGATGCTTCTATAATAAGGATCTGGATATGGATACACAGGTGGTACCTTCAATTATATAAGAAAGGAAAATAAATCAGTAACATGTACAGAACATTTTCATCATGATTTGGTAATATTCAGATTCAATTTGCTTCAATGACAAAACAACGGCAATGGGTGTCTATCTTATACCCACAACAGGCAAGACACATTGGTAGGTATCTAATGGCTATGGCGCATACAAAAACAAACCATTCCGTAGTAACTCTGGAATTAATCAAATATTAGGATGAGATTCAATGAGGACTGATGACGTCAAATAATTAAAGAAACGTGTCTCTTTTAAGACAATCAGAAGGAAACCCAAAGAGAGACGAAGTTCATACCATTGCATGCCCAGCTCCAAGCTGGCCAGGTGTTGCATACTGTACATTGACATTCTGGGTACTAATGCCGGAATCAGAAATTCCATTTGCGGACGGGGACTGCACTTGGGACTCGGACTGGTGCTGCCCTTCATCTTCATTATCTGCATAAACATTTTGTTACATAAGTTCAGACAGTAAATATGTTCTCCGAATAGAGTGAAGGAACAAGTAAAATGCTTCAATTTAAAAAATAAAAATAAACATCAAAATTCCAATCCAATAGGATTAATAGCAAACATGCTAAATCCAAAACAAAACAAAACATCTTAAAAACGAACCTAGTATAGCATTTTATAATACATGTGAAACAATTAGAATGCAAAAAACATCTATGATAACATAGACTCCAGATTTCAGTGGAGTTTGTAAATACAGAAGAAACAGAGATTGTCAAAAACATTAGTTGAGGTGAACTTTTCTACCCAAATTTGTCACCTGCTAATCATGTGACAACTTATAATTTCACTCTTTTCATCTCAAATTAATGTGCACTTTTTTGGTGGAGGACAATTTCCTCTGCGACGTAATGAGGATCTTGCTACAAACTCCTGCACATTAATTGCCTTTACAAATCTCTAAAAAAATTAGCTTGAATGAGGGAAAATTGAATATATCACTCAAGAAAACAGATAATTATGAGCAAAGCTGAAAAGGATATACAAAGGAGAGGGGTAAAAAGCATAATTTATTAATAAATAATTTTCACAAATGAAAAAGGCAGTAGTCTAAACCACCAGCATAACAGCCAGATGAGAAGAACTGAATTTGCAAATATGCAACTATTGTATTATGAGAGCAAGTGAATAGATTATCATTAAATATTCTCAAGCAACATACACAAAAAAATTCTTCATTTTTGACTAAGTTAGAATGCAAAGGAGCCTAATATTTGAAGAGACAGCTTTAAGGGAGAACTGATATTTTCACCCGATACCAGGGAAATGAATAAACCATAAATAAAAAAAAAGGTGTGTAATTACAATATGTGGATGGATGTGAATAATATTTAATAGCTAACATAGTCTAAACCCCTTCACAATCCACACCTTACAGTGAGGCTGAGTGAGGGAAAACATCAAATAGACATTTAGGCTTTGCTTGTTCCAGGTATCAGTATTATATAGCATACTATACATGAATAAATTCATAGTTCTTACAATTTACCATTTTCACATGATAAAGTTTTAGAATCTAGAATGCACACTGGAGTTTCTGAGGAAAGGTTCTACTTGGTTCTACTCTAATGAACAACAAAGCAAGAATAATATATTAACAGTTTAAATATGTTTTTAGCCCCTTAAATTTGGAATAAATGTTTTTGACTTCGAAATTTAAAATTGATCATTTTATACCCTGCAATTTGAAAAATGTTTCTTTTAGTCCATCAGCCATAAATATCACTAAATATTAAATTTATATAATTAACAAATTGCTAATGGCAACCTGTTTTGATTTTGCATCCTTATCTTATCATTAAATACTTAAGCACATGTTTTGATTTTGCATTCTTATCTTATCATTAAGTACTCCTTTTGACAACATTTATGCATGTGACAATTGGGCCAAGGGACTAAACAAGCTTTTTCCAAATTACAAGGACTAAAAAGATTAATTTTAAATTTGAAGAACAAAAGATAAACTTAACTCAAATTTGAGGGATTAAAAATATATTTAAGCCATTTATTAACATATTATGTAGTAGGACAGAAAGGTGGCCAGTGCAGGATTTAGTTAAAAACAAAGTTAAAGTATTCGAGGATTACAGGACTTACTAAAATTTAAAGAAGTTTAAGAAGTTCAAATTTTGTTAAAAATAACAAAATGAGATACTATGACAGCTAAAATAGGATATTTATAAATGCTTAACGATACCATGAAACCATAAGTAAAAACTAAAAATATAATAGCAAGGAAATGTTGATTGCAGTCCTTAGGCGTGACATCAAAACAAAGATGCTTCTCAGAAAACCAGTAAAAATACACCATAATAGCAAAAGAAGAATACAAGAAATAAGTCATATTATGCAGCTTCAGTGCAAGAGTATGAATTCAATGACTTGCGAGATTAAGAGATAGGCAACCTCAAAAGACAGCGAGTTGTAGATCTATGATACTGAGAGGTCAATATCATTTAATGCAAACTAATAATTTTCAAGAGGTAACGAATACAAAAAGGGTAACATTCAGTGTAGTTGCCTGTATGAATTGTAGACAAGATTAAAAGTTACTAGTCAGTAAGAACATAAGTTTTTATGAAAATTAAGATCCTATCTTTCTGTTTCTGAAAATTATCATGTTTTCTTTAAGAAATATATTTTTTACCCTTTTTTGTTATTGTCACAAAAAGAATAATTCATGACACAACAATATTAAATGCAAATTTGCTGCACTCACAACAGTAGCTATTCCTCTTTCCCATTTTCAACTTAATGTGGAGTAGAAACTTCTCCATTAACAATTCCTTAGACAGGGATGAGTTATTGTTGTTGTAACGATTCCACTAGACACAAAAACATCAATGATATTGGTCCATATGCTGTTAACTAAACTTGGGACATGCAGTTAATCCACTCGTCATAAATGGGAAAGTTACAAATAATAAATTGCACCAAGTTCATGTTAAAATACCAGTAAGGTTGTGAGCAGAGGTCATGTTTCGAGAAGGGCGTAACACTGTCCAAACCTGGAACCAGAATAGAATTTGTAAACAGAAGAAGTTAGGAGTATTACAGCCACATGCTACACATATAAAACAGAGTAACAGAAGCTGAAACGAAAACCAAAACAGTTAACAGTATATACGATTTATAGTTCTTCAACTGAACTTACATATTGGTTATACCATAAAACCAGAATAAAGACAGACAAAAGCACATATCAGAGATGGATGTACTGTAGAGATCAGATCACAAATAAGCGAAGATAAAAATAGTTTGCAACTATTTGTTACAGTTGTTCACCGGCTCTTGTAGCATGGGGAGAAGGAATAAAAATATATAATAAAAAAAAAAAAAAAAACAAAAACAAAAAAAAAAAAAATACAAAAAAAAAAAAACAAAAAAAAAAATAAAAAAGAGAAGAAACAAAAAAAACTCAACCATGAAACACAAAATTTCAAATAAAGTGACACAACAGAACATTTGAATAAGAGAATTCCCCCAAAGCAATCAAACAAACAATTCCAAAAATTGCAAGCAAAACCGGTTAGAGTGAGAAAATAGCAGTTGGGGTAGTTACAGAGCACCCAGAAGCTCAAGATTAAAAATTGCAAACAGGAAGAACCCGAAGAGCATGTGAAGGGCGACAAATTCACGTCTTTGTTGTGATTACACATTCGCTTGGAATTGAAAAGCAAGAAAAGACAGAGAAAATAAAAAAAATTGTTGGGAGAATTAAATCGAAAAGCGGTAGACGGGAATTTGGTTGGTGATTGATTGGAGGGAAGAAAATTAGGGTTTAGGAAATGGAAATTAACCTTGAAGCAGTTGAATTATTGTGGTTGAGAGAAAGTGGTTGCGGTGGTGTGTAAGAAGAATGTGTTGTGTTGCGTAGCGTTTGTGGGTACACAGCTACTACGCTGGACCCTCCCTATCCACACACCAAATCCTGCTGCATCTTTCTTTTGCTTCCAATTCCCCACAGATACTTCCTTTCTCTTTCCTTTTTCTTTCTCTTCTCCTTGTGTGGTTGGATCTTCACCAACAATATTCTCTTCAAACTCCTCAACTTTTTTTTTTTTATTATCATGAGACTTAAATACATTTTTCGTCCTTGAAAATTTATACTGTTTATTACAGATTGTTTTCATTTTGACATAATGTTTAAAATAGTCCTCATTCTTACCGAATGTTTAAGATAATTCTCATTTTTGCAATTCGTATTTTATTTGATCCGTTTCTGTGACGCTGTTTAAATCAGTAACAGAGTACTCTACATGTGGCAGGCACTGTTTGTATTACATTGCATGGGGTGTGTTACGTGTACTGTACAGTACTTAGTTACTGATTGAAACGACATCACAGACAATGACTAAATAAAACACGAATTGCGAAAATGATGATCATTTTAAACATTTGGTAAAAATGAGAACCATTCTAAACATTATGTTAAAATGAAAATCATCCGCAACAAACAACGAAAATTAAGACGAAAAAGATATTTAAACCTTATTATTATTATAAAAAAATTATTTTCATAATACAAAATATACAAATATGTAAATATAAGTATTTTCTTTCTTTCTATATAACAAACTATGTAATTTTTCTATTATTATTTTTGCCCTTTTAAGAACTCAATTAAGATTCATAATAGCTTCAATATTTTTGGTCAAATAGTTGAAGTATACTTCATTTACTAGATCTATAAAACTCCAATTAGTCCACACTGATATTTAGATTGTATTTGATCTGCTTTGACTTGATCAATTGAAAATTCACTGACCTAATTGATTTAGTCCATATCTTTTAATTTTTATAAATATATTTGTATATATTAAAAAAATTCAAATATTAATTAAATTATGGTAATAATGTTTTGAAATTTAAAATTATAATCATAATTTTAAATTGTAGTTATTACTTTATTCCACAATTTGATCTGTAGCAAAAGCAGATTTGAGATAGAAGGACAAAATTGTGGCTTAGAGTTGCGTAGGTTTGAAACTATTACACGTGGTTCAACGACAAATAAAATTATTATTTATTTCTTGCATTTGAAGTTGTTGACAAAATTTACGTAGATATTTTAACCTAAGAGTATAATTCAGCAACATGGATGTATAAACTTCTTAAAATTTTTATTTTCATTACATGTATAAAACTTCATTTCCTTTCCTTTCTTAGTGTTAAAAATGTATTGTTGGAGTGGAGTAAGAAATAAATAAAGTTTCATATTCCTAGCATTTGAGTTTCTCAACGATAAGATGTGCTTAAGAAGTTAAAGACACTCAACAAAGATTCACCCGTACAAGAATTTCAGAAAATTTATGATGTTTGCATTAATTTTATCATAAACAAATTTATGTATTTTTATTAGTAAAAATAAGATTTTGAAATTAATTGGATATATTTAAACGGTGTGTCATGTGATTCTCTCTTGACTAATTATATTTTGTCTTATAAAAACTTCAAAACATTAATTATTTAGGCTTTAATGCTCATTTAAAGAATCTAAAAAGAATTTGTTATTTTACAAAAATCTTGTTTTTTTGTTTTCACTTATTGGCAATGACGATATAAACTAATTTCATGGTAGAGTATTTTTTTTTTAAATTTCGGAAATATGATAGATATTTAAATTATAAAAAATCATTTGTGTATCAACAAGAGGAGTTTATTTTATTTAGTATGTCTCACATAGAGAATCTTATAACTTGATTTAATGATAAGAATCTAGTTCTTTATCATCATATTTTGTCTTCTTTTCTTGATATGCTATCTACAAGGAAAATGAGACAATAGAACAAAAAATATTTGTCCAAAAAGAAGATTTAAGATCAAGTTGCTAAGATCTTGATGTTGAGGAAAGACTATGTAGTTTTGTAATAGTCCGAATGGATTTTAACTCTAAAATTTTGAAGGTGAGTACATAAATAAATAAAAATTTTAAAAATGACGTTGAAACTTGATTTGTAATTATAATTATTTTATATTTGTATTACTTTTTCTTAAATAAAAAAATGAGTCAAGTTTTATACGTTACACAAAATAAAAATATTAATTCCTTTTATGACTTTACCAAGACTTAGATAATTTTTAAAATAATAAAAGAAAATATTTAAAAAATATATACATTATGTTGCTAGTATTTAATAATTAATAGAAATGGGTGCTCATTTGGAATAAGTTATTGGGTTCTTTTTTGTCTCATTTGAGTAGGATTAGGAAATAAAAACGCGCTGCCCAATTAACCCTCTTTCATTTCAAGGATAAGAATTAGAGGCAAATTAAATAGAAATTTTTATTCTTATTTATAGGTATAGTTTTATAGGTATAGTTTATATATCACTTGATCCGGTTTGAAATTTAACCTATATCATGAATGAAGAAGATACAAAGTTGAAAAAAAAAACATGTTATATTAAATAATTTATTTGTATTATTTTATTGATTTTTCTAGATTTTATTATCATAGTAAATACTGTAACAAGAGTTATATATATATATATATATATATATATATATATATATATATATATATATAATTCATGTTAGAAAAGTTAGATTCTGATACCTTTGTGAATCTCTAAGAAAATAATTTCTTGGAAAACTTGTTAAAACTAATTTCCGAAAATAATTTTTTCCTGAATTTCTTAAATTGAAAAATATATAAATATTATAATTCCCCATTTCGAAATTCTCGAAAAAACTACAAATTAAGATTGAAGAGACATTTACTTAAAAACAGAGTCACCAAGGGATTTAAGTAAATTCAGCTTATCCGATAATTTTCATTTGATGACATTAATCGATGTAAAATTTTATTCTATAAAGCTTATTTCAATATTCAATTAATGCGTTTCAAAAATCTCATTATGAAAATCTTGTTTCGAAAATTTGACAAAGTTTGTTCTGAAAATTTTCTGAAAAAATATTGCGGAAGTCACTATTAAAAAGAGTAACATAGTAATTTTGAATTTTGGAGGTGTGTAAAGAAATTATGAGAGTGCAGGAAGTAAAAGCTGTAGGTCAATTAGGAGCCACAAAATCAAAGTCCATTTAGTTTAGAAAGTCAATCTAGACCTATGATTTTTGCATCTGACAAATTATTTTCTGCACCTCAAAAATTTCAATATGATCCACTATACTCAATTATACCCCTATTGTTTATGAAATGGGAGGTAGAAAGGATGAAGAAATTAGTTGCATAATAAAAGTTAATCAAAATGAGGAATCCAAAAAGTAAAAAAAAAATAAAAATTGGGATGACATTTTAATATTTTTAATTATTTATTTTATAACTTTTTCTAATGAAACTTATTATTATTTTATTAATAATTTAAATTTCATTCAAGAATATTATTTGCATACCTATCCTTATGAATTAATTTTCAGTTTTCAGAAATCAATGAATCTTATGCTATGGATTAATGATTTTTTATTTGATTACTCTCATTACTTATAAAAATTATTATTCTTTATGGAATGTAAATATTTGTATTTGTATTCATGATTTTTATTTGTATATATCTTTTTAGATATATTTTATATTTATAAATAATATTTTTCTATCAATAATAATATACAAAATATTAGTCTTTATGATATCTTATGTTCTCTTTTTTCTTTTTTTTATTCTTTTACTTGTTTTATTTTATAATATGTCATTAGCATGATGTTTTAACGAACTAAGCTAGTAAGGACCTTTTTTCTCATTTATAATTTTATCTTATATTCTTATTTTACTTGTTTTTCTTTTTATAAAAATTATTTTACTTTATCAATTTTAATCTTTGTCTTATTATTATTGTACATATATGGCCCAACAAATATGTTAACTTATGCGGTCTAATAAGGCGACCCATTTAGCTTACTGACCTAAAGTGATTGAAAGATATTATGAGATATATCGGTTGGTGCAAATATTCATATATTAACATTACATGTGATTAAATTTTGGTAGTTTAATTATGTCATTATATTCCTTAATACCATATATTTACATAATATCATAATATTTGGTAAACAAATAAGATATCAATTATTGTTATTATTCTGCTAATTCAACATTTAAATCGGTAAGTTATTATATTTGTTTATATCATTTGATATTCTCATGATATTATATATTTTTATCACACAAATCATAAGGACTTTGAAATCCTATAAATACACATGGTATTTCACCAACCAATACACACTCTTTCATACCCATTCTCTCATGCTCTAAAAGATTCAAACTCTCTTACCGACTTGAGCATCAAGATTATTATTATTATTATTATTATTATTATTATTATTATTATTATTATTATTATTATTATTATTATTATTATTATCATTATTATGATTGTTACAATTATTATGTATATTTGATTGTTTTTATAACATTTTATATTGTTATATTAATTTTATAGTTTCATATATGAAATATGATTATTAGTAATATTTTATGTGTTAGTTCTAAACATGTCAAATCTTGCAAAATTTAAATTTGTTGTCCTTGGTATTAAGAGGAAGAATTATTTATTTTGGATATTACATGATGTTGAAATACATTTAGACATGTAGCTTTATATGCAATGGGTCTTGGTCATGCCATTAAAAATATAAATAAATAATCTGAATTACTAATTCCCTCATGCAATAACAACATCGTGAAAAAATATTTCACAAATATTCTTTATTTAATTCATGTCTTCTTATTGCTGAACATTGAACAAAACAATAAGCTTTTGATGAAAAATCATAAGACTCGCCTACTATCCATTCCTAATATGTCCTTTTGAATTTTAGTTTCCTTTATGATCATTTCCACAATCATGATCAAAGATTGCTACATTTTTTTGGAATGGAGCAAAACCAATTAAGCAAATCTTATGATTTTTCATTAAGAACTTATTGTTTTCATAAAGGAAAATAAAATTCAATAAGACATTTTGGGAATGGAGAGTAGGCGAGTCTTATGATTTTCATCAAAAGCTCATTGTTTTGTTCAACGTTCAGCAATAAGAAGACATTAATTAAATAAAGAATATTACTGAAATATTTTTTCACGATGTTGTTGTTGCATGAGGGAATTAGTAATTCAAATGATTTATTTATATATTTAATGGTATGACCAATACCTATTGCATATAAATCTAAATGTCTAAATGTATTTCAACATCATGTAATATCCAAGATAAATAATTCTTCCTCCTAATACCGAGGATAACAAATTTAAATTTTGCAAGATTTGACATGTTTATAACTAACACATAAAATATTATTAATAAACATATTTCATATATGAAACTATAAAATTAATATAACAATATGAAATGTTAGAAAAATAATCAAATATACATAATAATTTTAATAATCATAATAATGATAATAATAAAAATAATAATCATTGCATCTAAATGTATCTTTAACTATATCATCTCAACATTTAATATCCTAGAGAAAAGTAATTCTTCCTCATAATATCAAGGACCACACATTCAGATTTTTCATAAATGAACGAATTTATGAATTGATTGTTGATTGATTTTCATATGATTGATTTGCTACAAGTACTCATGTGATTGATTACATGATTAGTAAAACAATATAAGATAAACTCAAGTAACTATACAAGATATGCAAAGTCATCACCCAATAATAGGATGGCAAAATAGGTTGGATTTGACGGGATAGCCAACCCGTGTTAAAAGGGACGGGTCGGGTTTAAGATTTCAACCCTTCAACCAGTTTGACTCGACTCGTCCAATCTATCAATTTGAAGGGTCAAAATACAGGTCAGCTAGATCTGACTCGTTGGTCCATTATAAAAATAAAATGATTAAATTTTTATATATTATTTTTTAAAATGTGTAAATATATAATAATATTGTAATTTAAATTAAAATCGTTAACAGCTATAAATTAACTTATGATTACTAATTATAATTTATGAAGCCCGGACGTGCCTCATCAATGACGTGTCCCGTGTTCGACACCTATCGAACACCGACACTCCTATGACACATATCAATAAAGTGTCCAATTTGAAAGACTTTTTTTTGTTTGTCTTTAACATGATTTTGACATGACTTCAACACAATGTTAATAACAAAAAAATCAATGATTTTCTAAAAAATCCATCAACTTGTAAATTTATCACATAAATTTCTATTATGATTATAAAAATAAGAAAAAAACATTATATGATCACTACTTTTCACCTTTTTGGATATTAGATAGATAAATTAAATCCATTTATGTGTTAGTTGACAATGCTAGCTGAGAGTTTGAAAATAATATGTATATACATGTTGTGTCCCGTGTCCTATGTTTTTCAATTTAGTCGTACTTGTGTCCGTGTCCGTATCCAAACTTCATAGGTTATAATAGAGTAAGACTTCATAGGTTATAATAGAGTAATTTAATACGTAAGTGTAATAATTATTTTAATCTATATAATTAATAACATTAACTAATCAATTAAAAGTTTAGAAAATATTTTATATAATTAAATATGCTTTATATATATATATATATATATATATATATATATATAAAGAATAAAAAATTAAAAACAAATAAAAAATTAAAAAATATAAATAAAGAAATGACAGGCCAACTCGATAGGACATTTTAGACCACTTATGTTAAACAGATCAATACAACTCAATTTGTTTTTGACGAGTCATTGACAAATCGAGCTAAAAGCGATGAGATTGACTTGTTTTGACTTATTTTGCCACCATACTCTGAAGAAGTATAAGTACAAAACTTACAACGGAAAGAATGTATCACACAAATTTCTTTTTAAAATATTGTTTTTAAAATGATTTCTTTGAAATGTATAATTTAGATTTTTTCTTAATAAATTTTTAATAATATTTTCTAAAAGATGTTTTAGATTTTTAAAAAGTCATTTTTGTTATTTTTCAATAATCGAGGCATGGAGAGAAAAAATATAAAAATATAAAAAGTAATTACAATCGATTTAACATAGCAATTTAAATGGTGATATTACGAATTAAAAGCAAAGGATCATATTGAGATAAATTGGTCAAATTAACTTGTGTATTATTAATTATTGTTAAAATTTGCTAATATACTTTTTTAGAAGTACAATTAGATCAAAAGATAGTCGTACCAACCAAGAAGGAAAAAAATATATTTGGGCAATATTTTTCTTAAAGGATTTTAAAGAAAGAAAAAAAAGGAGTTTTTTTCTATAAATAAAATTAGCTTACTAATAAGTTAATGGGTAGATAATATTTTATATTTCGTAGAATTTTATTTTGTAACTTGTAATTAAAATAATTTTAATTTATTTAAAATTAAAATATAATTTTTTTTCTTCATATTTTCTATCATAAAAATATTAATAAAGAAAATCATTAAAACAAACCTTATCTCCGAATATTTGAATTTGATTCATTTTTTTCATAATTGATTCCAAATTCACATTAAAAGTTGAACAAACAGTTGTTTCTATTTTTTTCAATTTGAAGACCCGAAAAGAATTATAATAGTTATCCAAATATACACAATTATTTTGTTATAAACTAAAAATTTAAAACACACACATGCAAACCCAATAACTTATATTTTAATTAGTTCAATTTTAAAAGTCAAATAAGATTATTCAATCATTCCATAAAAAAGATCAAAATTATTATTATTATTTCATATAATAATTAGGTGCATGTCAATTATATTCAACAATGAAATTTATAAAAAGAAAATCCTCTACTTGGTCTTCTTTTGCCATGTGAGTTTGTGTGTAATGCAAAAGTAAAGACCAAACATTCAAAGATGCAATCATGGTTTTATTCAGTGCTATATCATAATCAAGGTTACAAGTTAAATTTTCAGTTTTACAATATAAAGTTCAGGACTTTTAATCTTAAATAAAAAAATTAAACAAAATAAATAAATCATTTTTAAGTTCTACCAGGTTAAAAAAAAAGTAAAATGTATATTTCAAAAATATTATACTAAATTAAAAGTTTTAAAATATTAGAGTACAATAAAATAAATAACATAAAATCAAACAAAATTTCATAATATAAGCGGTTGGAAAACTCACATTGACTAGAGATAAGACAATTTCATCGTATATATGTGGGATACAAACATCACCTTACAAGCTGATTTTGTGGGATTAGTTAGGCTTAAAGTCTACTTCTAACATAATATCAGAATCATTCAACCATAATCGGACCGCTAAAGGATCATCCATTAATTTCTAGTCCTACCACAAGATTATAATATATAAGTGGGGTGCAAACCTCACCTTACAAACCTATTTTATGGGATTAAGTTAGGTTTAAAGTCCTCTAACATAAACCTTCTATTAGAAATGATAAAATAAAATAAAACTTGATTATAAAATACTTCAATTAGGGATGATGCATGCATAAATTTTGTTGTAGAAGGCTCATGGTGGTGATTGATTATCCAACACATGGAAAGGTATAATTAAAGGTAGCATGCATTTTCAAAATGATGATGATGTTTACTTGTTTTTGTGTGCATGGAAGAATATATCATATGTGCTTTGTGTTGGTTGGTTCATTGAAATTGATGATGTTCTTGCTTTTTAATCAACTAACTCATTTTATCATCTCTAACCTTCAACTCCTTCATTGGCTTTGTTAGGCTTTGAAATATTGTTAGGCAAAGAATTTTGGTTGGTGAAGACATGGTTGTGTCATTGATTTTTCATTTTACTAAAAAAAAAATCTCAAAAACAATTTCATCATGCCAAATTATTTTTTAAAATTATAAAATGCTTAAGAAAAATTACACGAAGCATTGTAGATTGTTTTTTTATATACTACAAGAAAAAAATTATATTAAAAAAAATTATTCTATTAAGTGCTCAAAATATTTTTATTTTTATTTAATTATACCATCATTATTTCTGTCTTTCAGTCTCCATCTTGCCGATCAATTTTTGCTTAAAAAATTGAAAGAGATTAAAGAAAACGAATTGAATGATGAATTAAATATAAGAAGATAAAAAAAAACACTTATGTAATTTTCTTAGATATAAAATAAAATGAGAAAGAAATTGAATGAAAATTAAATAATAAACACTTTTTTAATGAAATATGATTAAAATAATAAAAATTGTAAGTTATTTAAAATTTAATTGACTGAAGAGCAATATATTTTTGTTTAATTTTTTTTTTCACCAATATATTTTGTTAGCACAACAACTTGGTAGGTTATTGGGAAATGGATTGTGTTCAACTTTTGCATCATTTTGTTCTTTTAGTTAAGGAAAAGAAAAACAGATAACAAAGTGGGCCCTCTTACGTGAAACTTGGCCCAATTAGGCATGTTTCACTCTTTCAAAAATATAATTTTAATTATTCACTATTTTTAAATTACATTATAATAATCACTTAATAATAATATTAGTTTATCAGGAGTAACTAAATAAATTTGTGTTGTAAGTAGTCTCAGAACTCATCTATTTGGTTTCTGTAATGTGGAAATTTCAAGTAACTCATTAAAAAGGTATTACTTGAAAGTGTAATTAAATATCATGTGCATGTAAAATACATATATAGTTATATAAACCTCAACAATTTTAATATTTCAATCAACCAAAATACTTTTTCATTTGAATTTTCAAAAAGAAAGCCAACATTGCTTCTTATACCTTGAAAAAAACATGTGGGATTCAACATACATTTTTATTTATTGAAATTCATTTAAAATTAAAAAAATTAAAAGAATTTTTTTTGTTAAATATGACATAAATTCACAAAATTTTACCATTTTTAATCAATTGTGATAATTAAAAAAATTATTTTCAAAGGAAAATGTTAAATATTGACATTTTTCATAAATAAGTAATAGGCTAATCGAACCTTTAACAAAATATCAAAATATATATATATATATATATATATATATATATATATATATATATATATATATACACATATATATATATATATATTACCAAATAATTTAGTTAAAGTCTTATTTAACAGGCTTTTATTAATTGAGAATGTATAACATGGTATAGTAAAAATTATTGTAACAAAAAAGTTAACTTAATCATAATGGTTAAAAGTTTACATATGTCCACATAAATTCTTTAAAAATAGAGATATAAATAATATAGTTTAAGTATTTATAATTATGGTTTATAACGGGACAACGGGTGTGGGAACTCATAACTGTACTTATTTTTAATAATGTTTCGATATTTATTAATTAATTTTTATAAAAGAAGTAAATAACAACTGAATTTGTTTTTGTTTTTTCGATATCATAATTATATATATTTCAATTTAAACTATCAAATAAAATTTCATATAATTACTACATTTTTTTTAATTTTAGAAACATTGATAAAACATAATTAATAAAATAAAAAAGTATTTAAAAAAACATATATTCAAGTTTAGAAATAATGTAAACATCTCTTTACTTTCCTTCCCAAAATTATAATGAAATATACATTTTTATATATTAATAAAAATTATAATACACAATTTAAATAAATTCGAACAAAAAATAAATATTAAACTAATAATAATTAAAATTTAATATAAATATTTTAAATAAAATTCATAACAATTACTATCAACGGTTTATGAAATTAAATACTTATGTAAGAAATACTTGTATAAGAAAAAAAATAAATGAAAAAAAATATTAAAAGAAATAAAAATATTTAAATGTGAGATTAAAAGCTATTCGATTTATTGTAATTGATAACATACCATTTTGAATATAAGTGTACAAAGTTTGTGATAAGAATAAAAGTATTTGGAGATGTAAATTCATTTTGTGGATATACAACCAGCCAAACCATTAAAAAAAATGAGGAAAAATGTGTAAGAAAAAAAAATTATCAAACTAAACACTAAAAATATCATATATATATATATATATATATATATATATATATATATATTTTA
>Ga0214545_1001898_pt1 | contig 39977 bp, 28 predicted proteins | sample CNSS4metaG_FD_160064 | JGI IMG/M metagenome (GOLD analysis project Ga0214545, IMG submission 160064) | Root nodule microbial communities from cowpea collected in UCLA plant growth center, Los Angeles, California, USA - CNSS4 | ecosystem: Host-associated > Plants > Roots > Nodule | place: USA... | reverse complement strand
GACAAATCAATAAATTATAATAATGCATAAGGAAAATAAAGGTTCTTAAAACAATAATTACCTGAACAACTACAACAGATCCGGCTAAGTTAAGGCTACGAGTATTTATCTTTTCTCGTACAACCTTACATCCATGATTGAGTGTAGAGATAAAAAAACTATGCACTGACTCTGCCCAGTTATAGTCGCTTAAGTTGTCAAGGTTGTCTAAGACTTTGAAAGGCATATTGGTCACTGTCCTAGAGGTCCTAGGAAAATAAAATACAGTAAAAAAAGTAACAGATACAACCTACAAGTATTGTCTACATCATCATCACTAACCACTAAGTTCTTAATCTTGTTAATTATGTCTCACAAGGTGATTGGTTTCTTCTCAAAAAGTGAACCTACTACCCCATTTACATCAACATCAAATTCAACACATTTACCAACCATACTAAGACCTAGCCATATACAAACATCATAAACCGATAACCCCACCAAATGCTGACCTACACGAATGTATTCCCCTTGTGGAACCCATCTACGCAACACTTCCCTCAACAAAGGACAATTTATTTCCAATGCGTTGTCCACCTCCAAACACCATCTAAATGGTGTTGCCTGAATCCGCTTACGGTGGGTGTCGTTTAGTACATTGTTTACTTCAACAATGTACTTGCTTTCGCACCTATGCACAATTCGCACCTAAAGCACCATGAAAAAAAAATATTTATTATAAATAAATAAAAAGTTAAATCACTTAAAGATTCCAATTATACCTGATCAACATTTTTTACCACCTTCTTCTTCTTCCCTTTATTGCTTGCTTCCGGAATACATTTGCGTTGGCGTTTACTAGACATCTTACTTAAAATTCCTAAGTAACATACCAAGTTCATTGAAATTCATCAAACATATATCTACAAAGGACCAAATATAACTGAAAATTTATCACATGCAACAAAGTAAATAACCTCATAAACAATTATTGACTGTTATAACAAAATAGATAAAAAAAATTGATTAATAAACTGATTGCAAAAAATGTATCACAGGTCATCACTTGGGTGCACAAAAGTCATCACCAACAAATCAGACATCTTTAACCCCACTTATTACAAATCACATCTTATTAACCAACGTCATTCACCCCAAAAACACGAATTGACTGTTATAGTATGAGTTCAAAAAATTGAGTAAAACCACATTGTTGCAAGAAATGCTGCATAGGTCATCACTTAGTTGCACACAGGTCATCACACACAAAATGTGACAGATTTAATATACCTATTCACAAAACTAGTACTTGGTTGAATAATGAACAATCAACCTACAAATTGTTAGTAAAAAAATTAAAAATTGAAACAAAATTAAAATATAGGAATCAAACAGCACATGCTGTAACAAAATTAAAATATAGGAATCAAACAGCAGATGCTCTGATCCATGGTCATGGTGAAGGTAAGAACTGGAAACTTGCTTATCATTTGCTGATTGAAATGTTGGGTTTGGGATTGCTTCCAAATATAGACACTTCAAATTTAGTGGAGAGTCTTTTGAAAGAACATGGTAGGTTGGGTCTGTGTGTTAAATTGGATACAAAATTAGAGAATCAGAAGTTGCAAAAGTTGTGTAGAGGAGGTGAACTAAATGCTGCTTATAAGAAAGTGATACTAAACTGTGCAAAATGTTCTTACGGTGATACTAAACTATATTGTAGACTTATGCTCAGTGTTGTTGATTCATGTATTCATAAGCTTTAATTTATTTGCAGTCTAACAAAGCACACATTTTTGGGGACTTTTATGTCTTGAGCAGCAACTTTATAAAGGTGTGTTCTTGTATTTCATGTAGTCTTGTAGAAGTCAACTTAATTATTTAATTTTACAAACCACGTTGTCTATTTAGTTAGGCAAACATGCACTACTGCTAGTGTGCAGTTTGAAGATTGGTTTAACAGGTTTATTATTGCAATGAGAACAAAAGTTTAGGTGATAGACGTTTGTTATGAAATTGTCTTACAAGAGGTTCAGGACTGCCATCAATAAACAGTTCAGCAAATTAGTACTCAGGTCTCCATACACGGCTATCAATGGGAATCCTAAAAAATGTTGTGATATAAACTGCCTGCATTCTCATCTACTGTTGAGAACTGACTTAGACGATAGGTTATATATTCGACCCTATTTTAAATGAACATATGTATGACCCTTGTGGGCTTTATATTCCTTTTTGTGATTAATTTCCTTCACAATATGCAGATTTTGTTTTGGTTCTTCTCCTTCCTTGATTAAGACCTGAGAATCAAGTGTAGAAGTTATTGCTGAATAAAAATATCTATCTCCAACTATTTTTTATCAATGGTTTCCTCATGCCTGTATATTTTTCTCCATCATCTACTAGGACATCTGTGATCATGTTATGAAAGAGTTTGAGACGTTAGATGTTTCAAGGTCTGTTGGCTCTACCATGCTTGATAATGTTAAAGTACCCAATGAAGCTAAAGTAGGACGTGAGTCGAGCAGGTTGAATGAGTCCAATGACATGGCAAGTGATGGTGGTGCCAACAGGCAAGCTGATAAAGGATCAAAGAAGAAAAAGGGGAAAGCCACAACAAATGTAGTAGTAAATCTATCTGAAAGTGGGGCAGATAACCAGGAACACACTTCAACAAAATCTAAGAGAGGCCAAAAAAGAGGTAAGGACACATCTGCACAAACATTCGATTCGAAGGCAGGTTCTAAGAAAGAATTGCTTAAAATAAAAGAGGAAGATCTCAGTCCCTCAGAAGAATGGATCATGCAGAAAATTACAGCATTAGTTTCTGATTTTGAAGAACAAGGTCTGTAGGCTTAGCTATCAATTTTGTTCTTTCTTGCATATATATTTTCCCCATTTTTCTCAAATTTAGATATAAATTGATAGGTATAGATGACCCTGAAATAGTTCTTAGGCCTTTGGCTAACCAATTAAGGCCTACAATAATTAGTTCTTGGATGGAGAAAAAGAAGGCACTGCTTACAAACAATGCAGAAAAAATGAAACATTTGCTTGATAATTTGCAGAAGAAACTTGACGAGGTTTGACTGCTAAAATTGCATCGTTTTTTTTTACTGCATTCACTATTGTTTTGTCTTTATGTAGCTTTCTTTCCTTCTTTCATTTGGGGATACTCTTCTAGACAGGTAAAATTAGTGTGTACAGCTCCCTATGTTGATTGTGTATTTTTCTGGCAGTAATTTTCAACAAGGTGTGTCTTGCATGATAGTTTATATCTTGGCAATTTGGAAGGTGATATGCAGCGAAGCCAGAAAGAGAAAAACAACAGTAAATCTTTACAAAAAAATTGTTCATACCCTGATGGCTGGTCAATCCATGAAGAACAATCAGGACATCTAAGAATTATCTTGACGCAACAAAACAAACCCTAAGACAACAAATAGAAAAAAAATCGTCATACCTACAATCTGCTACAAACCCGATCCTTCGTAGAACTGCGACCTTTGAAAACAATGGTTGAACAATGGAGGAGATGTTAGAACTCCCTTTCACTCCAAAAACCATTGCCGTTGCCGGTGACAATAGAACCTACAACTGCGACCACAAAAGGGGGTGAAATGAGAACTCATACCAGTTAGCGCGGGGGAGAAACGAAAGAATGATCAAATTTTCGACCAAAAAACCATTCGCCATCTAGACTGCACACCTTGCCGGTGGGAAGAAAAACGGCGACTGTGCGGAGAAAAGAGGGTTTTCGACTGAGTGCACGGGAGAAGGAGAAAAGACAAACGGTTGAACTCCTCCACAGCAAACGCCCTCCCTGTCCGCAAACCCTAACCCTTTCAAGGTTTAGCCGCCACAGAGATTCCGCAAACCCACACTGTGCTATCTTCTGCTATCTTCCTTCGCCAGAAGAACCACTCCAAAAACCGTTGGCGTTGCCGGTCACAAGAGAACCTACAACTGCGACCACAAAAGGGGGTGAAGTCAGAACTCATACCAGTGAGCGCGGGGGAGAAAGGAAAGAATGTTAAATTTTTTACCAATAAACCCTTCGCCATCTACAATGCACACCCTGCCGGTGAGAAGAGAGTTTTCGTGCGGCGACTATGCGGAGACAACAGAGTTTTCGACTGAGTGCGCGGGAGAAGGAGAAAAGAGAAACGGTTCAACTCCTTCGCTACAAGCCACGTCTGACGTAAAATGCTTCAAAAAAATTAATTTTAATTTAAAAAATAAAATCCACCTGTGCATACAACGTCATGGAGTCAAGTATGGAGTCAAAATATGGAGTCAAAATATGGAGTCAGGATATCATTTTCCTTTGTTTTTACGTGTCAAACAAACGTTGCTCTATGAAGATTGAGTTGCAACTTTCTTTCAGGTTTGGCTCTCAGTCCAACGAACCTTCCTGTCTCCTCTGTGCTTCTCAGCAACCACTACAAGCTTATAGTAAATCAGAACATTAAGCCTTCACAATACGACTTCACCCTTATAATGAGGTTCAACAGTGTCACCATCTTCAAATTCTTCCTCCACCTCTCTACACTCTTTACGCACCTCCAAGCTTACACCACAGTCAACAATGTCACAATCAGTTGCGGCACCACTGGAACATCCTACGACGGTGAAAGAACATGGACAGGGGACACAGGTTCAATGTTCTTCTCTAATCAAGACAACACCGTTTCCTCCAACCCAACAACACCACAACCTAATTCCACCCTTAAGGTACCCTACAACACAGCACGTGTGTCTCGTTCCCAATTCAATTATTCCTTCCCCGTAACCCCAGGCTCCTATTTCCTTCGCCTCTTCTTCTACCCAGCTTCTTACCCTTCCTTTCCCCGTACACAAGCATCTTTCACCGTTCATTGCAACCAATTCACACTCTTCTACGGTTTCAACGTCAACGCGGAAGACACGGAATTCATCTTCAGAGAGTACGTGGTCAACGTTCACAACGGTGAGACACTCAACCTCAGCTTCACTCCCTCACAACCTAACTCCCACGCTCTCATCAACGGAATCGAGGTATTTCCTATCCAAAGCGATCTCAATTACACCACACCACATGGTGCGGACTTCAAGCTCGTCGGAACCGATTCCTCGTACAGCGTTACAACCGACACTGTTCTGCAGACAGAGTATAGGATCAAAGTAGGAGGTAAAGGAATTTGGCTGCCAAAAGACACCGGTTTGTTCAGAAACTGGACCGACAAAGACGAACATTATTTAATTGAACAAGAAAATTGTAGCTGTAATGATCTCGCTAGCAACGTGTATGGTAAGATGAACATAACCTTGAACCATGGTTACGTGCCATCCAAGGAACTGTACAGAACAGCGTGTATCACGGAGAGATCTAAGTTGACTTGGGACTTCCCCGTTGACTCTGGCTTCTACTACTTGGTCAGGCTCCATTTTTGTAAACTTGACCAGAACATTACTGACATCGCTGACAGGTTGTTCTGCATTTACATAGGTAGCGACCTGGCTGAGGATCACGCTGATGTTATGAGGTGGAGCAACCAACATAAAGGTTTACCCGTGCAGAGAAATTTTGTCGTTTTGATTCCCAAAATGGATACTCAGAAAATGGTTAGTCTCTCGCTCCAATTGCATCCTTGTTTGAATTCGAGCATTCCGTGCTTGAGCGGTCTCGAGATCTTCAAAATCAGCGACTCCAACAACCTCGCCAGACCTAACGTGCAGAACGATCTTGCAGTCGGAAAGAGAAGGAACGTCTTATCAATCGGAAAAAGCACGAATTACATCACAAAACATAAAATTATCATAGCAGGGGTGGTATTCGTCTTGGTCTCGTTTCTTGGTTTCGCCGTCGTTTGGTGTGTAATATCCAAGTTCAATTTATGCTCGTTCTCAACCAAAGTACACCACCAACTGTCAACCAATTCACACGAACTGTCAACCAACACGCTCATCTGCCGGCGCTTCTCCCTCGTCGAGATCAAAGCCGCCACCAACAACTTCGACGACGCTGCCGTCGCCGGCGTCGGGGGATTTGGCCACGTGTACAGGGGCATCATCCGCAGAATTTTCATGCCAGTGGCTCTCAAGCACTTCAGACCGGGTTCAAATGGCCCTGCAAAGTTCCTGAACGAGATGGAGGTGGCTATCAAGCGCCACAAACCGGGTTCAAAGCAGGGCGCTGAAGAGTTTCTAAACGAGATCGAGTTGCTCTCGCAGCTCCGCCATCGCAATCTCGTTCCTCTCATCGGTTACTGCAACAGCAAGGAGGAGATGATTCTGGTCTATAGTTTCATGGCACGTGGCAACCTCCGGGACCATCTATATAACAGCGACAAGCCTCCGTTGCCATGGAAGCGACGCTTGCAGATTTGTATCGACGTAGCGCAGGCGCTTCATTACCTCCATAGTGGCGCCAAAGCATACACGATCATCCACAGCGACGTGAAAACCGCGAACATCTTGTTGGATGAGGAGTGGGTGGCCAAGGTTTCGGATTTTGGGCTTTCCAGAATTGGGCCCATGGTTGAGTCCAAGCCCCATGTCGGCGACACCGCCATGAAGGGAAGCTTTGGGTATATAGATCCAGAGTATTATAAACGGCAATATTTGACGGAAAAGTCTGACGTGTACTCTTTCGGGGTAGTGCTGTTTGAGGTACTGTGCGCTCGTCCGCCACTGATCCGCACCGCGGAGCCGATGCAAGAGTCGCTTTGTAATTGGGTTAGGTATTGTTACCAAAATGGGACAATGGCTCAGATATTGGACCCCACGTTGAATGGGAAGATCGCGCCCAAATGCTTTAGAATGTTTTGCAAGATTGGGGTGAGTTGTTTGTCGGAAATTGGGACGCAGAGACCGTCCATGAATGACGTGGTTGGGAAGCTTAAGTATGCTCTGCAACTACAAGAAATTGCAGATATTAGCGAGGCGCATTCTAATACTAAAATCCCATTGTCTGTTTAGGCGAATTGAATTACTTCATTTCTAGGATCAACGATTTTGATGAGGCTGGTTTAATACGATTGTTCTAACAAATGCATATATTTTATGGTTGTTTCAGGAATGTTAAGGTTTTACAACCATTTTTTTACGGTTGATTTCTTTATGTTGTTTTACCAAGGTTGAACTTTTACAATCCTTTGCATTTAAGGACACTCTTCTTAAAACACTTTCCAATCTGCATACAATATGTATCTTCACCTTGAAACATCCAAGGTTTCCTACAAATGTCACTTCCACCTTAAAAGATATTCTGGTAACTACTATTACACATTTGTAGTTGTGAATCAAACATGTAATCTGGTAAAACTGTTTGCATAAAAAGATTCTAAATCTAGACATTTCAGGAATCTTGTTGCTATGCTTTCTTTGCTGAGCAAGCTTGTGAAGCAGATCCAGGCTGAAAACGAAAAGAATCATAATTCAATTGTTGGACAGTTATGCAATAACTTCATGATTGTTTCAAGAAAGTAAAGAGTGAATTCTTTACCACACAGGCATGAACATCATTACAACCGCACAAGAGCTTCCCATTGAGAGTATCCACAGCTTTAAAGGAACCTCCTCCTTCACTTCTCTGCACAATGATCCCCAAATTATAACTGATATTAGCATGAATGAATAAAAAAGTTTCTGCTGCAAACAACAAAAAATAGTAGTGAAAACAAAAAATATGGCAAAGTTCTACCTTGTAATAATCAACAGCAACATAATTTGCCCACCTGTTGCCAGCAGCAACATAACAGGTCTGTAGCATGTCAATGAGACCTCCAGAGTTATCTTCACATGTGATTGCCTTAAGTGGAGCAGACCGAAAATAGTTTACCAAAACCAAGGATTTGCTCTTGTCATTGAGAGCAGAAGATTCTGCTCTACTTGGACAGCTTCCTGCTTTTCTTCCACCATCCCCATCTGATGAATTTAAGATCATCAAAAATGAAAATTGACACTGTAAGGAAGAATAAATGTATAACATATTCTCGTATTTTCCTTTAATTTAACCAGTGTCTATTAGAAAATAAAGAACAGAGAAGCCTTAGAAATTTAGAAGTTGGTATTATCTTACACTGATTTTCAACCATGTAATTCCACTGGTATGCAATGCCTTCACTTTGTTCTTTAGACCTGACAGATGTGAACACTAGTAATCTTTGATTTTTTGCAACCATATCACTCACTAGAGGCCAGTCTCCTCCTTTCTTTGGCATTCTACTCACAGGAAACCAAAACTTCATCAAACCAGCGTCCGTGAAGACTTTTGTCAATCCTTTTGGGGTTTTAACATAATCTTCCAATATGAGCGTGACAATTTCTGTTGGATTGGCTGATAGAAAAGCTGCAATTTCCTTCAGTGTATCTATAGCTGGTTCCTACTTGTTGAGTATAAAGTTAGGGTCTTTGTGTAGAGGAACTTGTTGGTCATTCATTAGTGTTTGTAAAGAAACAGAAGTGGGAAGATGATTTTTACATACAAAAGCTGTGAAGTCATAGCACTGGCCTTGAAATGAATGACACAGCCACACTTTTCCATCAAAATCATATGTATCTAGCATTAGTGCTCTAACTCCATTCTACAAATGAAACATTGATGGAAGAAGACAGAGTGACATTAAACACTTATAAGAGACAGAACATCAGAAAAATTAGCAGAAACTAATAATGAATGAAATAATACCTTTAGCTGTTGGGTTACACTGTCTTCTTGGTTAGTGATGGTAACTCGAGGCACACCTGTGTGTGATGGCTCTCCATCAATGGCAAATGCGTTGTGCGTTGTCAAAAATGCATATTTGTTGAACGGTAGAGAGTTATTCTAAACAGAAAAAACAATCAATAAACAACAGATTAAGATGAAACAACTCTAAAGACTGAATTTAAAGATTCCGAAACAAAAGAATAGAGAATATGCACTGACAATTTACTGAATTTTTTTTTTTACATTTTTCCCAAAGAGGCAGTTAATGTTCAGACAATATAAAATTCACCAGAATCTGAATCACCCCAATTGTCTCTGAATTTTTATCACTTGATAGCATGTTAAGAACTTTGACATTTAAGAAATAAGATCTTACAATGAGTTTGAATTGATCTGTGATGGATGATCTCACACACCTGGAGCCTAAATACCCAAGTGGGCAAGAGAAGCAGTAGAGTCCGGCTTCACAATCGCCATTAGAAGAGCACTCATCATCTAGCTGATCAAAGATTCGAAAAGAATGTGATAAAAAAGTTGAAAACACAGAAATTAAAGGCATAATTCAAAAGCAGAGGGTGTAGGGTACACAAACCTTGCATTTTCCATTAGAGCAAGCAGCATCAACACGATAACAAAGCGGAAGCATAACAACCACAAGCAAGAACACACGAAAACCCATTTGTACAATGACTTGTGGGATTCGTGAAAGGACTTGAAATGGGTGAATGAGAAAAGATAATCACAAAAAGGTGTCAAATTTATAGTGAAAAAAAATGCAATGATGGATTTTCTGTTCTGGGTGAGGAAGAAAAAGGAACTCCAAGATTGAAAGGGAAAGAGGGTATGCTGCTTTCATTAATAATTGGAGACAAATCAATTCAAAACATTAGTTGTAGTGGTGGACTAATGAGAGTGTGAAAGGTTTGTTAACTTTTCAGTTTTCATAACCTATCGCCGAACTATAAAGAACAACAGCAACGGTTGAAGTGCTGTTTTTGGATTTTTAATAATTAATTTGGACTTTGGAGGACAGAAAATATAAGATATTTTGGTAAGCAAAGAGCACTTCTCTAGGTTGGTGGTTGAATGCATTAATTTAAGCATTGGTTTTCTCGAATATAAGGTTGTGGTTACTGGTTCTTCCACCATTATGGATGCTGGAATAATTAATACAGTGGACAACTACGTAACTACATAAAGAAGGAAATAAATATAAATTTACCCATGACTCTATATATATTGAGTAGCTTATGGACAAAAGATAACTAATAATAATTAAATAAACATTTTGTCTTTTTTATTGGTTTGAGTTCCACTCTCTTTTTCTTTTCTCTTTTTTTTTTCAGTTCGGACTTTAATTATACGACAATCATATTCATAGCCATCAATTCTGAGATTTATGGATGATCCATACGTGTACAAAGAAAAATAAAAGTGATCCATGACTAAAAAGCAGAGGATATTCTTGGCATTTGTGTTTATTCCTAGAGGCTATTGTTACGAAGGGAGATAATCCTCTTTTTATTGAACAAGTTTATTAAATCAATTTAGTGATATTGAATTAATTCCACTATTTTAATATAAATGGTATCCTAACAATTTTACATCTATTAAAGATTTAAAGATAGAGTAATGTTACCCTTTCATTAGCGTCGGCTTATGACTAGTGTCTAGGGATGTCAACAGGGCGGGTAGGGTACGGGTAGTAGCTCCCCCATACCCTACCCGCTGGATAAATATTCGTCCCCGCTGGATAAATATTCGTCCCGTACTCATACTCATATTCATCGAGTATCCGTTATGCAGGTACCCGTCTATTTTTTTCATATCCGCGGATATCCGCGAGTATTTACAAAATTATTTAAAAAATAAATATTTAATCATAAATTCAAATAAAATAAAATAAAATACATCACTATCATAAATTTTAAATAAAGTTCAAACAAACTCAAGTCCATACAAGTCCAAATAATCATAAAATAAATATAAGATGACGTTCAACACAATGAAAATTCTTTAATTAGTGCTTTGATTAACCAGCCTACTTTTTCCGATTGATTCATGAGACAAAGTTAGGTCAGAATGTTTTCTACTAATATATATATATATATATATATATATATATATATATATATATATATATATAAGATTGTGAATTAAAGTTTAGCGGGTACGGGTATCCACAGGTACGGATACTATGATACTCCTACCCGCCCCATTAACATGCGGGTATAAAAAATACTCGTACCCGCGGGTAGCGGGTATCCATTTTTAATATTCGTTTCCTACCCATTGCGGATTTTATATGCGGATACCCGCGGGTACGGATATTTTTGGCATCTCTACTAGTGTCCATTTTCAGGAGACGCTATTTTTTAACTTTCTTGTAGTCACAATTACAAAAAAAAAAATTGCATGATTGATACTATGATTCATAGAGCCTTATTATATGTATTAGGATTATGTTTAGAATTTGTTTACAACATTAAAAATAGAAAAGTTCAAATTATATTTTCTTAGATTTTAAATTTTAAATCTGATATATAAATTAATTTTAGTTTATAGAAAATTTTATTTTACTGTCTTCTTTCTTAACATTTTATAGAAAAAGAAAATATGTAATAAGCAATTCACATAACTGGATCGAATTCATGTGGACAACAATTTTGATAGAAAGAAATAAGTGGTTGGAATTCATGTGGACAAGATTTCAACAATGGTAGCTAGGATGTGAAAATAGTTTATATCACCCACCTAAATATATCTTTTTCAAACATATATTAAATATTCATTCAAAAATTAAAAAAGATTTTTTTAAATAAATAAAAATACAAAAACTAATTTGTAAAAGTTATTATATAATTTATTTAAAGCTTATTTTTAACTTAAGCTAATTTTTTTCATATTTCTTTTTAAAAAAAAGAAAACTTTACAAATATTTTCTTAAAATAATCCTTATTTATATGAGAAAAGTAATTCAAACCAATATGTATAATAAACATATCATGCATATAGGATTCATCCTATTTGTATAGGGTACAATTGATAAGTTATCTCCACTTATTAATATATATATATATATATATACCTATTGGAAACCATTTTAAAATTAAATACAAAACTTTAATTTCTTTCATTCCACTAATTTCTTAGACTAATCCAACTCATTCAAGATATTAATAGAACATGAGAAAAAAATACCATAAAAACAAGCCACAAATGCATCCATATTCTGAAATAGACAATTAATTAGATATATTAATGTATCATCCTTCTCAACTTTCGGCTATGCATAAATTAGGGTTCAAGACACGTGGCAACCATGCATAACATTTGCATACTCTTGTTATATTCAACAAATACACGAAAACCAATAATGAAAGAATTATTTACCCAAGTACACTTGGTGCTTTTCAAAACAACGAATATTTTTCGTTAATGATTCATTTTTCATTTAACGGTATTCATTTCCTAAAAATAACGAATAAAATGTTTTTTTCTAATTAAAAAGATACTTTTCAAAAGTAACGTGAAGCCCTTTTGGATTTTCATAATAGATACAAATATTTTGACTTTTTTTTATTTACTTATAATACACCATTCAATCATTCTTACATTATCACATCATATTATTTAAAAAAATCAAAATAAATAATTAAATAATAATTAAAATAACGAGTTAAGAGTAGATAAAAAAATAATTAAAATATTATTATCCTTTTATAATTTTACCAAACCAACAATGATAACTTGGGCTCGTGGTGAAAATTTACTGAGTTTAAAATATGTTTGGAAAAAAAAAGTCTAAATGCTTTTAATAGAAGAAAATATAAGAAATATAATAAAAAACTGAAATTAGTTTATTGAACTTCCTTCCTAATAATTTATATAAAACCTTTTTTATTTTTTATATAATGTTAGCTTTTAAGAAAATGTGATTTCACTTTATATTCTTAGTTTTTTTCCTACAGTTGTATTACAAATTTGCATCGTTAATGAAAGGCGTAATTTTAATTTTATTTCTTTTTATTGTATTTAATTTATGTTTTACTTTCTATACATACATTTAACTTTTTTGTTCTGATTTTTCAAAATTATTCTATTTCTATTTTGTATTTTCTTAATTGTATTATGTGTTGTTCAACTGACATGTTAAATATATTGATGATGTAACATAAATATTGCATGCAAATTAGAACTAGTTTGGTGTATATTATGATAAAAAAGTGGATAAGGATAATCGTAACAATAATAATAATAATAATAATAATAATAATAATAATAATAATAATAATAATAATAATAATAATAATAATAATAATAATAATAATAATAATAATAGTGAAAGAAGTAGTTATAATGCAAATCACAATCATTATTATGACAACAATAATTGCATCTTAACACTAATAATAATGACAATTGTTAAATAGTTATGATAAGGATATGATAATAATGGTGACAAAATGATGATAATAATGATAAGAGTGATGTGAAAACGTGGAAATGGTGGGAAAATTTTTGGGAACAAGTGGTGATGGTGGTTCCTACAGCAACAATAACAATGGTGATGTAATAAAAAATCTAATACAAGGGACAATTAAAACAACGACAATATAATATTAACAAAAGTAACGATAACATCCGATGATAAACAATAATTCTCTTCCATTCAACAAATATGCCTTTTTCACAACACACAATCCATTCTTTTGCTAGTTAAAGGGTTCTTCAACGTAACTTTTGGATCAGTGTAGACTTCCACAAGAGTTGACTTTGTGCGTTATAATTCTCCCAAGGGTAGATCACAAATTGTAGCAATCGATGGCAATCACATTAAAGATCACAACTTTTCAAGTCAAGCCCACAAATTTGACCACAGAGTTTGAATCAAGCCATCCATTCATAGCAGCAAGAACAATGCATTTTGTAGTAGCATTCAGTTATATATGCTTCACACACAGCATTCAATTCCACCCCAAAATGGCTCCTTTTCCCTGTCTTCCATTTTTCACCACCACAAAATCCAAAACCACAAGCAACTCTAATCCAATAGAACAGCTCTGTCACCGCTTCTCTTTTTCTGAGCTTCAAGCAGCCACAAATGGGTTCATGCCGAGTTTAATTGTCAGTGGAGAAGGTCAATGCAAGGTCTACAAAGCCCACCTCAAAGGCCATGGAGACGTAGCCATCAAACACTTCGAGATTAAAAGCCCAGATCGTGATATAGAATTCAGGGTCGAAGTCGAGATTCTGTGTCAACTACACCACCCAAATGTTGTTCCTTTGGTTGGTTTCTGTGAGCACAAAAATGACAAGTTTGTTGTGTATGATTATGTCTCCAATGGAAGCCTCCATGATTGTTTGCATGGCACCAACAAAAACAGTGCTGTTCCCTTGTCGTGGATACAAAGACTTAACATCTGCATCGGGGTGGCTCGTGGACTGCACTACATTTACTTTGAAACCAAGATACCCATCATGCACCGTGCTGTGAAATCAAGCAACATTCTTTTGGACCGTAATCTGGTGCCTAAAGTGGCGGATTTTGGACTTTGCAAGAAGCACCCGCAAGAGGAGTCAAGGCCAAAGCCACCAAGAGTTGAGTTGAGGGAGAACTTGGAGGTTAGTTTGGAATACATGGAGCCTGAGTATTTTATGACTGGAAGGTTATCAAAGAAATTTGATGTGTACTCTTTTGGGGTGGTAATGTTAGAGATTGTGTGTAGGAAGGAAGCATGTTTTTTAACCCCAGGTGGAGATTGTGAGTACCTTGTTAAGTGGGCTTTTGAGGATGAAAGGAAGGGGGTTCTTGAGAAGATTGTTGATCCATCTCTTATTGGAAAAATAGCACCTTCTTGTTGGGAAGTGTTCATTGAGATTGTTCAGAGATGTTTGGCATCAGTTGAAGAGAGGCCAACGATGGGTGAAGTGGTTGTGATTCTTGAAAATGCATTTTTGTTGCAAGAGAGAGCAGATGTGTGAAAGAGTGTGATGAGCCAAAGGCCATTAGGAAGAGAAATATAAGCAAAAAGAATACAGTTGTTGTATTTTTCATGTTTCTGTTCAATTTTTGTGATTTCACAATTCTTGTAAAGCTTTTCCTTTTTCCATATTTAAGTGCTTCCAGCAGTATATCACAGTAAAGCTATGATGCATCGATACTTCAACTTGGGTCACGTATCAATGTTCAATACAAATTGTGTCTGATACTTGAACGATACTTATGAAGTATTTAATTTATAAAATCGTAATACACTATAATAAAATCTTTGAATAATAACCAATTTTAGTGACTAAAAATAATTAGTCATTATATAATGACCAAATTGACAACTAAAATAGTTTCAAAAAAGTATAATTGGTCTTTAAATTGATAATTAAAATAGTTTCAATTATGAATTGATTTTTAAATTGGTCACTAACATTAGTTACTAGGTTTTGGCTACCAAAATATTTGGTCCCTAATTAGAAAATTTGGATTCACACATTAACAATCATATATTTATTATGTTTGTAAGAATTATTGTACATTTTTCAATATTCATCTATCATATATTTATCACGTATCGTATCCTATTATTTTGAAAATAAACTTATCGACATATTGAATATATGTCATATCTAATACACATATCGTATCTGTGCATCGTAGCAGCAGAGTTATACAAAGCTATAGATAAATTTTTTTAGACTTGAAGACTCTCGGATTATGATAAACCATGCTAGATTTGTCTCCACACATACTACACCCAAACAACGTCTATTATTAAATATACAAAAATATTATTAAACACAATTTTTCTGTCAAAATTTGCAATTTTTTTCACTACACATGACTACACAGTTTCATATAGACCCAAGAGACCAAGTTACAATTCTCAAATCATCTCTTTACTTAAACAATAGTTTTCTACTTTTTTTTCTTCTTCACTTCTTCACACATGCTTACTTAGGATCAATAAATATTTTTCGTGACGCAAGTTAGTTTCCTGCTTTTTTCTCTTCTAAATATTAGTCCAAAGTTGTCTTGAAAACAACACAATATACATGTACATTTTATTTATGAGTTTACTTGATTAAAAAAAAAAAGTAATCTTTCCTGCGTTTGTTTGTAACTTACATATACAGGAAAAAGTTATATATTTTGTTCTACCATAGTAGCATCAACAATAGTTGTTGAACCGGAATCTTGTATCGTCAACACCAGGATCTAACACTCAAATAAAAATCCAAAACAGCCCTTCAACTGTTGGTGTCGTTCTTTAAAGTAGAAGATAGCTGGGAGACTTTCAGATTCACCTTAGTGAAATACTATTTTGAGTTGCCTTTATTTCCAATAATTAATGCAGCATAAATACGTAACCTCTTACCCTTCGGTTGCTCATAAGAATTGAGAATGCCATGAGTCCCTTCCATCTTTTCATTTTTAACATATATTAGAGCTTTTGTGATTACCTTTTCCTTATCACTTCCTTTCAGACACTTCAACTTTGTCACATAACAAATGAGTTCTCGTTCGTGCTTGCTTTTGGCCATTATTCTTCCCTTGTGTTACTATGTTGATGCTGCTTGCTCTAATGGAAAATGCAAGGTTTGTATACCCTACCACCTCTTATTTGAATCATGCCTTTTACTTTTCAGTTTCAAAATTGGTATTATATTTGTTTTCAATCTTTGATCAGCTAAATGAAGAGTGCTCGTCTAACGGTGATTGTGGAACCGGACTCTATTGTTTCTCATGTCCACTTGGGTTTTCAGGCTCTAGGTGTGTGAGATCTTCTGTCACAGATCAATTCAAGCTCATAGTAAGATTCTCACTTCTCCTTGGTCTTTGCCTTATTTCACAAGAAACTGTCACAACACAGGTCTAAAGATTTTTTAAATGCCAACACTTGGCAGGGTTTTGGTTCTGGTGGTGTAGGCTAGAAACTAGTTCCATCATTTTACATGAAATGAATATTAACTGCTATTATTTGAAAAAATCATGAAAAATTTTCAGGACTTTGTATTATTATATTTATTTTTGGATACCAAAAGAGAAACCTAAGCTATAGTATGAGATATGTCACTGTCTTTAGAGTGAAAAGGAAATTTAGGAGTGTTTCTTCTTAATCAGTTTTTTAACTGTTTGTTTTCTTTCGGTATAGAATAATTCTCTTCCATTCAACAAATATGCCTTTTTGACAACACACAATTCTTTTGCTATTGATGGAGAACCATCTAACACAGGAGTGCCTCGAGCCACCATCACTAATCAAGAAGACAGTGTAACGCAGCAGCTAAAAGTACGTTATTCGTTACTACTAGGCTTATATTCTGTTAACTTCTATGATGTTCTGTTTCTACTACTCGCAAGGATGTTCAAGGTTCATTATTTCTGCCATCTGTGTTTCATCTGTAGAATGGAGTTCGGGGACTAATGCTAGATACGTATGATTTTGATGGAGATGTGTGGTTATGTCATTCATTTCGAGGCCACTGCCATGATTTCACAGCTTTTGTATGTAGAATTCATCTTCCCAGTAATGTTTTCTTTTTGGCCTCTACAAAAATACAAACATTTATGCTAACATTAGTTCAGCTACACAAAGATGCTAACTTTGTATTCTACAAGTAGGAACCAGCTATAGATACACTTAAGGAAGTTGCAGCTTTTCTATCTACCAACCCAGAGGAAATTATCACACTCATACTGGACGATTATGTTAAAACACCCAAAGGGTTGACAAGAGTCTTTACAGAAGCTGGTTTGATGAAGTTTTGGTTTCCTGTGACGAGAATGCCGAAAAAAGGAGGAGAATGGCCTCTTGTGAGTGATATGGTTGCTAAAAATCAAAGATTACTTGTGTTCACTTCAATAAATTCTAAAGAACAAAGTGAAGGCATTGCATACCAGTGGAATTACATGGTTGAAAATCAGTGTAAGATATCACCAACCATTAAATCTTTCTTTGTTCTTCACAAAAACATTTTTATTCCTTTGTTAGTTTTCCATTTTGGTGTGTGATCTTAATTTTCCCCAGATGGAGATGGAGGAAGAAAAGCAGGAAGGTGTCCAAATAGAAAAGAATCTTCTCCTCTTGATGACAAGAGCAAGTCCTTGGTGTTGATAAACTATTTTCGCACTTTTCCACTTAAAGCAATCACATGTGAAGATAACTCTGGAGGTCTCATTGACATGCTGAAAACCTGTCATGGTGCTGCTGGCAACAGGTGGGCCAATTATGTTGCGGTTGACTATTACAAGGTAGAACTTTGGCACATTTTCTCTTTTGCTACAAATTTTGTTGCTGAGCATAAACTTTTGACTCAGTCGTTCCAATATTTGTTATAATTTGGGGATCATTTTGCAGAGAAGTGAAGGAGGAGGGTCCTTTAAAGCTGTGGATACTCTCAATGGGAAGCTCTTGTGTGGTTGTGATGATGTCCCTGCCTGTGTGGTGAGTAAATTTTCACAATTTCTTTCTTGAACACATAGTAAATAACTCCACGACATTTGATTTTTTATTCTTTTTCATTTTCAGCCAGGATCTACTTCACAAGCTTGCTCAGCCCAGAAAGCATAGCAAGTAGCAACAAGCTTCTTGTAATGTTTGAGTCTGTTTAAGTGTAATTTCTTGCCTTCATTACCACGCTTTCCTGGTTCGATATAATCATACAAGTACTACTGTATGCCAGTGCTACCGGATTATGAGTTTGTATAAACGTGAAAATGACACTTATATAAAACTATCGGTAATTTAAGATAATGGTACTTCTTTTAAGCAAATGGGAAAATCTTTTAAGATTTGCACTTAGCCATGCGTTACTCTATATTCTAACCTCCACTTATAATGATAGAAGTTCTATTCTGTTGCCATAATCCTACTAATTTATGAGCAATTTGTGAGGAATTCAAATATAGAATTGAAAATCTCACATTGAATAAAAATAAATAAGATGAACATGTAAAAAAATAAAAAAAAACACACAAACCTATTGTCTTATGGGCTTTTTATAAGAGGTGCCTATGAGATCTCATGTATGTTGACTAATGATTCAGAACTCATCATATTCAAATTTTTTTGGTTACAAACCAACTCTCCCCAATTCCAATCGTAACTATATGGTTTAACTTTTCCAATATTAGTTTTGTGTTGGATTTTAACCCGACTAACGCAATGAAATATCAAGAAATGTTGATAGATGAATTAGAAATTTCATTTCGAATGTAAACTTGCTATTTACAGATCCTCGTCGGTTTGGTCAGGTGTTTCAGATTATTATGCTCTTAATTTGGAAATCACATATTGGACAACCGATAATGGGACATATAAAAACAATTGGAATGACAACTAGTTTTCTCATGACAACATAGCTCAAATTTCTATTATCCTTATTAACACAAAACACTTTCTCAAAGTTAGGGTTGTGGATGCTTGGGATGGGTCTATTCCTACCTTTCTGCAACAAGTACCGAGAGTGTAGAATCTATAACATCTGATTTTAACTTGTGCTTATTTTTATCCTTCCTCGCATCCATGTTCTTGGAGTAAGAGTATTTGGTTGCATAATCCCTCCAACTAAAACTCTGATTCTTAGGAAACTCTTAATAGACTCCCTTCTGATAGCCATGCAACACAACTCTTTTCATGTAGTAAGCAAGAACACAACTCTTCTCATGTTTTTCTTTTATGTTCTACCCCTAGAAGTTTCTGGACTTTAGCTTCAAGGGATTTTTTTCTGGTTTTAATTCATGTCCAACCATGATATTTTGAGTTTGCTATGTAGTGCAGGTAGTCCCTTGACAAGGAGATTCATTAAGTCATTATACATATTGTCAGGGTAAACAAAATTTATACGCCAATCAATATAAAATCTTCCTAAGTATGATTCTAATTATTTGAAAAATCACCTCAATTATCATACAAGGGAGTCTGCGAATGATTGACCGTGTAAAAACTATTTACACCCAGTGCATACACTATTAATTTCTAATCGAGTGGAAATTATCAGATATTTTGTAAAAGCTTGCATCTGTACCTATAAAAGATACAACCAGAGAACTTCTACAACATCTTAGGTTACTGTTCATGCCTCATATCGGTAGTTCACACAATGAATTGTTAAGTTATGGCTTGGAGGTTTGAAGAAAACAATCAAACACTGCACAATTGACAACCTAACAATCTTTTTTCATTCATATTGGGCATAATACCGGAAATGTTCATCCGACACAGCACAACTAAAAAGACGAAATGAAAACAGATTTTGCCGTTTCTTAAACCAAAGGACAAGTATATCATGTAAGTTATGAATTTGCTAAAAGGGAATAGGGAGTGAAATCACATTATATCGAAGGACAACAACACAATAACCAAAGGTTGCCAATCAAACTCACTCTCATGACATAATGGCGCAAAATTGCAGATTATGCGAACACAAAATTTCAACTTTCAAAAATCTAAGTTGTGTCTTAAAAAGATAAGCATGTGGAAGACCTACTTCTTAGAAGGCTTCCCTTTCTTTTGAGAACCTTTCCCCTTTGTGTTATCCATTGAAGAATCCATGTTATTGTCCTTTACATTAATGGCACCCTGGCTGAACTCCGGAGACAGTATCTTAGCAATCTCAGGAAAACCAACGGTGTTTCTTCCACGCAACAAAGTTTGCAAATTCTGCTCCCAAATCTTGTCCTTTTTAATACCAGGACTCTGCAGACCAAACATATCACATTAGTAATACCCTAAATTTAACCTCACGAACTAGGAAGCACAAGTTATATAATCAAGTGTAAAATAAGATTGGAAATGATGAGTGAGGTAAGGTGAGAGAACCCGGAAATTGTAGAGTTTGATAAACTTCGAGAGAATGAGAGCAACTTCGGAACGAGAGTGGCGAGGGATGCCGAGGAAGGTGCAGAGTTCACTGGAAGACTTGCGGATTTTGGTGTTGCCGGTGCCGGTGATTTCTGCCACCGCTTTCGCCACCGTGGACATGCTCCTCCGACCCAACGAACCCATTTTCGCGATGTGCTATGACTGCTACAACTGTGAGTTCTTCAACAAATCAACACCAGTAAATGAATACTATCAAAAACAAAGAGTGCAGACACAGTTTTGTTAAGTGATGTATTTAATTGAACTTTTTTAAAAGTTACTTTTTTATATAAGATCATCATATAAATTTTAAAAGATTTGTCATAATGTAAATTCTTTTTGAAAGAATTATTATTATCATTTGTGTAATATAATCTAAAAGAAAACATGAAATATTAAATCATAAAATTTGAAAAGGTTTTATATGTTTATAAGAATTTTATGAATTTTAGAAAAAATCACAATTATTTTTAATCTTTATTATTTTTACCGTAGAAACTATTTTTACTTATTACTAAAAATAACATGAACAAATTTATAAGTATAAATATAATATAATATATATCTATATATATAATAAATAAATAGAAGAAAAAAATTGTTTATTCAAAGTCATAGTCATAAAGCATACATAAACACTCAACTCAACCAATACATTTTAGTCTGTTACTAAAAATATGGATGTGTAGTGTATGTACAGTATTCCTTTTTTCTAATTTACTTTACTTACACTTTTTTGTTTAGTTTATTTTTTATAAAAACAATTGCTTTGAATCACTTGTATAAAGGGGTGGATGTTGACTAATATTTTAGGAAAATCAAAATAACACAATAAAAATTCATAGATTGTCACTAACATAAAGATAACGAATACATAATTTAGTAAAATCATAACTATATAAACAAATAATAATTATTGTCATTTATTCTTTTATATTCTTGAATTCATCAATAATTGGACCACAACTAAAATTTTTAATTATTTCTTTTTTGATGTAAATAAACAAATTGTCAGTAAAAAATTCATCTTTCATCTTATTCAGCAATCTTATTTTGATAATCTTCATTACAAAAAACATTTTTTCTATTATAGTAATAGCTCACCAGTAATTCTTTGAACTTTAAGAAAAAAAAAATTATAATTGGACAATTGAGTCAGTAGTATCATGGTTTAGAATATATGTGAAAAAGTTGAATTTGTTTTGTTTTCATCTTCACACACAGTTTTCCATTTTATCATGTTTAAAATATGAATTTGTTCTTTTATTTTTCACCGATATATTTTTTAAGATTAAGACTAAAGAATAATTTGTCATAATCTAATCAAAAATTGAGACGTAAATGCTAAAATAAAATTTTATAATAATCAAGTTACAATTAAAAGTCAATTATGAAAAAACACATAGCATAATATTTTTTCCTTCTATATTCCTAAAAATGAATATAGTTAGATAAAAAGTAATTTTAACTATTAAATTAATATTTCACTATCAAGTAAGACAAAAAATTTTTTTTTTCAAAAATGAAAGAGAACATATAAAAGATAAGAGTAGAGGCAACAATTATTTTTCTCTTTAAAGAAAACAAGTAAAATTAAAATATGAGAATAATATGTAAAAAGTTCATGAAACAAATACAAAATATCTTAATAATTTTTTTTATTCTTTATTATATTTGATTCAAATTTTATTATCAATTAATATTAAATATTATGATTTATAAATCAAATAAAAAAATTTAATTTATTTTTCTTTGATTCTTGATATACTATACATAATTTAAAAAAGTTTATGGACATTACATTATTTAAAAAATTTCAAAATTTTTAATTACATAAATTATTAAAAAAATTAAATTTTTTGGGCATACATAATTTTAAAAATTTTAAGAATTTTAATTACATAAATTAAAAAAAAATCATAATTTTTGGGAGACATTACCATATACTCTTATTATCGTCCGCCACTGCTTGTAAAATATTTTCACATATTATTTTTCAAAAGTGATTTAATTAAAATATATGAGAAGTAATTTCCCAACTAAGTATATATTTAAGAACCCGGAAAGTCGAGCATAAGTTTTTTTTTTTTAATCTCATCAACGTGTTCTCTTATTGAATAAAAACTTCTAAGAATAAAAGTAATTAAAAATAATAATATATATTCATCAATAACCATGTTTTTCAATAGCACTGATATTTTTTTGTTTGAAAAATTTTGTTAACAGGAATACCAAATTTCGTAAAATAAAAACTATATTGATAAAATATTAGGTTAATTACTATTTTAGTATTTATATTTTGAATTTTAATTTATTTTGATCACAATTTTTCATTTTATTGAATCAATTCGCATTACGTAGTTTTTTTTGTCTTTTATGTATATTTTTTTCTGATTCAATTGATTCCATGTATTTTTTATATAGAGTTGTTTTTTTATTATTAATGTCTTCCTCAAATCTTGAAAATGTATTTAAAAGTCACAATTAGGTTTATGTATCTATCTATGATGATATAGTAGAGAAAAACGAAGATCATAGAGTTGTGATCTTAGTTCTAAAGGAGTCTATCTTGGATTTGAACAAAACGATTTTTGTGAAATTGTGTAGCAAAAAAGAAAAGGGAAAAGAGGGTTTGGACTCACATGTAGTCATTTTTAAACAATTTTAATGTTGAATTCACGAAAGAAATCACATTGTCTTTGTTTAAAGAGTATAGGGACTTTTGAGTCCAAAAAAAAATATACAGTGACCAAATGAATAACTAAACATATTATTAAATAGATATATGGTTACCTTTCAACCAATGATAATGGCAATTTCACATAATGAATGGCATTAAATGGGTTTAAAGAGTTGTCAATTTAGCTTTGCCCATAGAGTTTAGCCTTGACCCACGTGGGTTATAGCCCAAATAGCCTTCAATTTAAAAAGCCTACATGACCAAAAACCCACAAAAATCCTATGGGTCAAGGTCAACCCATGGGCTTCCCTTTTAAACATGTTTTAAACATGAAAAACATATTAATTTTTTAAATATATTATTAAAATTTCAGTTTAGGTCGACCACTCTCGACAATTGACCTTAGACCATCCATCTCGTCAATCAACCCAACCCGACAAATATCGGTTGTTAGGATGGCCTATCTTGGGCGTTGGCCTAAGCCGACCTGTCTTTGCTAAAACATCCTGGTGAGATATTACTAATTTAAATAAAATAAAAACAATGATAGTAATAATTGTGCATTTATTAAAATTTCTTTCTCAAAACGCGGGAAAAATTCATACTTTATTAAATGCATCGGAGTTCAAAACCATAAATTCAATTCAATTGACTGATAATAAATCACTATTTATAAAATATTAAATATAATTCATATAAAGGTTCCAATGTTGCCTCGCTCCGACCTCTAAACCTCACCAGCTCCACATGTAATATCATATGCTCATGTATTACACGATCATCGTCAAACACAAGCAGATAGGGTGAGCTAGCAACATAAACAATTGTTAACCAAAAATAAAGTGCGCACACACTCTCGTTGGGGAACCTCCATCCCCCGATTCCAGAAAACATGGCCACCACCATGTTCGTCCACGTTCTACATTCTGAGATGATGACCTTAAGATATCTTTTGCTACAACAAGCCACAACTCATGGTTCCACCTCCACAAGCCACAACTTGTAGATACACATTCGGGATTATCCTGTTACGAACCACTATCTGTGACGCCAGGTGGAGTTTCCAATACGAACCACTATTTGTATTCTCAACACAAGATTTGCAACATCACCGACCACAACTCGTGATTGCCTATTCAAGTGGAGCCAACCTATACGAGCCACAACTCGCATATATCCCATACTCTTCTATTGTTTCCACCGTCTACATCGACCTTGTTCACAAATAATACAAAGGGAATGCTTCGGGATCACTCATATCAGCTTGAGATCAAAGACCACACTAGATTAGTTGGGTTTCACATGGTGAAGCAACAACTTGAAACCTGTGAACTACATTATGCATACTAAACTTAAAACCAAAACATTTCACTCCTTTAGCTTGATTGAAACCCTAGTTGTTCTACAAATTTTGGGAATAGTAAGCATTTTGTCATCCTTATCATGATAAATAATGCAATTTCAAAGGGAAGAAAATCAAAATCAAGAAATAAACTTTAATCCCAAACAAACGAAACCCCAAAACTAAGAAAATGTCATATCTCCACCCAAATCATATAAAGCAACTAAATTATCCAACACAATGACAGAAAGTTGTAAGAGCAAAAGTTGTAAAACGAAAGTACTGTAAATTTTTTGTTTTTGAAAAATATTACTAGCTAACAAACTAGAGATGAGATGTATGAAGATTCAATGTTGTACTTATAAAATAATGAATCAAAGCATGAAAAGGTTATGTCAGCCTCGACGGTGAGCAATGACGCTAACTATGACCTTGAACGATAACAATGTGCCCAATCGCAGGTCTTGGTGTTGGTGTTGTTTGGCCTCGTGCGAAGAACGACAAGGAGGTGGGAGACGCTATGACTCCAATAACGACCTTTATGACGACCTTCGTGATGAATCATACCGATGACGGTAACTCCAATCGACAATGAGACCCAAGGTTTGTCGTTCACCATCAACATCAAAACCCTAGATTGCCACCACCGTCCATCGAAAGAGTAATAACCATTTGGTCGTGATGGAGGATTCAATTTGTGAAAAGGATGATGCAAGTCATGGTTGGGTTTTTTGTGTTCTGTTTGGGTGAATGCAAAGAAGTGAGAAGTTGATTGCAAAAAAGAAGCAGAAAAACATGTTTTCTCTGTCTTGATTTGGGGGACGAGAAAGAATAAAACCTAGCACCTTCTTAAATTCAACAAAAATGTCCATTCTTAATTTTATTTCCTTAATGCTAGCGTGGAAAAAAATATGATAAAAAATATCCTAAGTCACAGCCATGTCATGGAGTAAGAGAAGTTGTAAAAAATGAGTAGTCATTATATCATTTTTCAAGAGAAATTTGTATTGAGCTCGAAGAAAAAGATGTGCTTTGACTCGATAATAACAACTATAGAGTCTTCTTTGTAACGATTGTTCAAATGTACGGAAACCTTATAAGACTAATTAATCTCTTCTTTTGAGACATTATTTGATAAGAATGCACAAACAATGTAGCATTCTCTATGACTTTTTGACATGTTGATTATAACTACATCCAAAAGGGTTGGGGGAGAGGTTCTTGATTCCACAAATGTCTAACAAGAAGAAACATAAACACGTTGAAAAGAAAATATGCCAAATTTTGAAATTCTAATTAAGTCATACATTTTGACTTTTTTTTATTACTCTTTCTAGCCACTTTTAAGTAGTTTGTTATTTTGGTGGAAAGGTCAATCCTATAAACCTTAGAAGTTAAAAGTTCATAAAATTTATAATAATACCTAGCCTATCTATTAAGACTTGTCCTTCCTGAGCGGAAGGAAAAGACTATTTGACAAACTCTATAGAAGGCTAGTCCTTCTTCTAGTCGCAGTATTAGGTTAAACCTTTTGCTATTAAAGTCAAGCAATTTAGCATCTTTCAGTGAGGTGTAGTAGAACAATATTGAAAAAAAGAATGAAGAGAGAACCATTGATAATAAACAAACAGGTTGGCAAACTCCCAAAAAGAAGAGGAACTTGATCCAAAAGACAAGGGAAAGTTTTCACAAAGAAAATGTGTCAATGCTTACATAGTTTAAGTTTACATGTGAAAAACATGAGTGAGAATTAAATGATAAATCGGTTAATAAAAACTAAATACAAGTTATTAATATTTAATGTGAGATTCCTAGTGATCTAACATGATAACTTTTTGGGATTATTTATCACGTGGAAAACCATAATTATTATAAAATATGTAATAAGTGATAAGAAAGAGAAGAATGACAATGGACATAAAGAGTCTCAAAAGAGTGATAAAACAAGTATTTATATAAAAGAATCTTTATTTTCTACTTTTCAAAAGTTAACGAATTCTACTTAGTGGATATATTGAGAAAGAGGTGAGTAAGGTTGAGTTAAACAAAGTCACAAAAAGAATAAAAGAAGTTATTTCTAAAGAGATGGAGAGATATAAGTTGCATACTAGTTATACTACAACAAAAGTGAAGGTCACAAATGTGGAAGTTATGCAATAAAGACTTATCTTTGCACATTGAACAAGTGGACTGATGACAAGGTAGTATAAATGTCAATATAATTGGACTACAGAAATCAAGATAGGGGTCATGTGTTGGTGTGACATCAGGAGGGTTATGGTGTGGAAATCATCAGACATTTTGAAAAGAGGAATAGACAGAGCTACAATGATGAGCTCTCATACCATAAAAGAAAACCGCAAAGACAATGTAAGACTTATAGCCAAAAACCTCTATAGCATAAATGGATAACAGATGACTAAAAGGAATAACAAAAAAGTTACACCAGAATTAATTCTAATAATAAATTGCAACAATGAATAAGACAAAAAAAGACAACGAAAAACAAGTATTGTATATTTGTATAATGAATAAGGATGAATGTAGAATCAAGTTTGTTGATCCCAGATAATGATACTTTATTTTGAATAACTGTGTTCTTCCCCTTCTTTTATATACATGTTAGAATCACTTTACAAATAAACATTTTTTACAGTTCACAATCCTTAATGCATTAAGAAATGTTTACTCTTCCTTTCTAAAAGCAGAATCTAACTAGTACACATAGAAAGCTTCGCAACAAGCTTCTTGAAATGTTGAATCTTTCTAAATGTAACTGCTTAACCTTGTCCCAAGCTTCCTGGTTCCAATATAATCATACAAATGCTATTTTATGCAGACACAGAATTACCATCATGTTTGATTAGCTTTTCGTAACTACAGACTGCTTAGGTATAGTTTAAAGGTGCAGGTGAAATTAAGATACTTGTTTCTGTCAGATCAGAAACATTTTCCTATTCAACAATACTACACAAAGATAACGAAATTTGGTGCAACATGACTCCATTCCCATAAAATTATCAGTAATTTTCAGCAATCCATGGTGCGCAGTTCCAAATTACGTATTCAAATCCTTTTATGCTCGTCGTGATCATTCGAAAAAATATCATCCCAAACCAAAAAATAAAACACACTAGCTACAAAAACCAGCAACAAACTACATTATAGTTCCAAAAAGCCATGGAGTCATGTTTTACTTCATTTTTTACTTAACAGGCTGATAACAAAAATGTTGAAATTAACATAAATCATCGGAGAGAAAAATTGTTACAATAATTAAACACGTAATCTTGAAATTGTCTTACTTTGCAACCTGTCTTCATTCACAAGAGATAGGAGCAACTTGATTCTGTACAGAGACATCGCAACATCAGAAACATGAAACTAAACACATTAATTTTGAGCTTTAGCAGCAGTAGTAGTAGTAGGTGTTCTCATCTACTTGATTCCCTCAACGTGGTTTTGGGTCAACAATTTCAGAGAAAACCGTCCCAGACATTAATCTATCACTCTCTTTATAGCTGCTACTAAGCTCCTCGCTGCTGGTACTCACACTCACCACACTCGTTCCACTACTCTTGTTAAAATCCGAAACCTGACCCACACTCGTTCCACTACTAAACAAATCTTCGTTACCGTCCTCTCTTCTTTCATTACCACGCTCACCACCAACCACGTTATCATTATCGCGCTGTTCCGCACTCTCTTGTAACTGCAACGCAAACTCCAGCATCCAAACGACGTCGTTCATCGACGGCCTCTGCGTTCCATCGTCCAACAAACAACTCACCCCAATCTCGCAGAACTTCCTCAAGCACTCTGGTGCGATCCGACCCTTCAATGTGGGATCCACAATCTGCGCAATGGTCCCGTTTTGGTAGCAGTATCTCGCCCAATCAGCCAGTGACACCTGTTTCTTCTCCGCGGTGCGGATCAGAGGCGGACGAGCGCAGAGTAACTCAAACAACACCACGCCGAAAGAGTACACGTCAGACTTTTCCGTCAATTGCTGTCGTTTGTAATACTCTGGGTCTAGATACCCAATGCTGCCCTTCACCACGGTGCTCACATGGGCCTTTGACATGCCCGTGGGCCCAATTCGGGAAAGCCCGAAGTCCGAAACCTTGGCCACCCACTTATCATCCAACAAGATGTTCGTGGTTTTCACGTCGCGGTGGATGATCGTGTGCTTCGCGCCGGTGTGGAGATAGTGCAGCCCACGCGCGGCGCCGATGCAGATCTTCAGGCGCTCCTTCCACGGGATAGCGGGGTTGTCCGTGTTGTAGAGATGGTCGCGTAGGGTGCCACGTGCCATGAAGTCGTAGATGAGGATCATCTCGTTCATCTCGTTGCAGTATCCGATTAGGGACACGAGATGAAGATGGCGGAGCTGCGAGAGCATCTCGATCTCGTTCATGAACTCGTGCGCGCCCTGCTGTGAACCAGGTTTGAGGCGCTTGATGGCCACCGGGGTGGAACCGCCGTCGATGTAACCCTTGTACACGTGGCCGAATCCCCCGGCGCCGACGATGAAGACGTCGTCGAAGTTGTTGGTGGCGGCTTTGATCTCCACCAGGGAGAAGTGGCGGCAGAGATCGGACGGTAGAGAGGAGTTCGTGTTGGTTGACTTGGTCGTTGTGAAGGACAGTGGACCCCACTTGGAAGTCGCGGAAGACTTTGACTTGTTGTAATCTTTTGGCTTTGTGGTTCTCTTGCGTCTGAAAAACACGACAAGGAAAACGATTATCAAGATCAAAACGATGCCAGACACCACCCCTGCTATGGCTCCAATAATCGCCGTTGAGCTTCCGCTGCTGGTCTTTCCTTTTTGACCGGGAATGTTGTTCTGTGGAGTCTGAACCGGGTCAGGGTTGGGTCCGGCTAGGTTGTTTGAGTCGGCTTGGCTGATTTTGAAGATCTCGAGACCGTTCAGGAAGGCGTCTGCGTATTTCGAATCCACATTGCTTCCGTAAGGCTGCATTTGAAGCGAGAGATTAAACTTTTTCCGACCATCATTCTCAGGAATCAAAACGGCGAAGTTTCTATGCACAGCTAGACCCTTTTGTTTCTGACTCCAGTTCATTACATCTGCACGATAATCAGCCAACCTGCTCGCTATGTAAATGTAGAATTTCCTGTCACCGATGTCATTAATAGTGGGATCAAGCTCGCAGAAGTGGAGTCTGAGAACGTAAGTGAAGCCAGCATCAACCGGGAACTCCCAAGTGAGGTTGCTCATTTTGTTCAGAGTGGCGTTTCTGCCCATGCTACGCGCTGTTCTGAATAGTTCCTTTGGTGCCACGTAATCGGGATTCACTGTTATGTTCATTTTCCCAGACGTATCAGCTGGTAGATCATCATTCCTTGGATTGTGTTTGATAAAATAGCCTTGTTCGTCAGCCCAATCCCTGAACAAACCGGTGTCGTTTTGTGGTGGGATTTCTTGTCCTCCGGCTTTGATTCTATACTCAGTCTGAAGAGCAAAGCTGGTTCCAAGGCTGTACAGCGTTTTACTGTCAATGAACGTGAAGCCTGTGTCATCTACTGTATAATATAAATCTGTTGGCATGGAAAGCACCTCGATTCCATTGATGAAAGCGTAGGAGTTTGGATGCGAGGGAGTGAAGGTGAGGATTAGCCTCTCACCGTCGTTGACGTTGACCACGTATTCTTTGAAAATAGTGTCGGTGGCTTGAGCGTCGGCGTTAAGAGAGGCATTGAAAGCGTTGAGGAGAGTAAATTGGTTAGATTGAACGGAGAAGGATGCGTCGGTGCGGGGAAAGGAAGGGTAGTCTGCAGGGTAGAAGAAGAGACGAACAAATTTGGTGCCTGCTGAGATAGGGAAGGAGTAGTTGAATTGGGAACGGGACAAGCGTGCAGTGGAGAATGGGATTTGATTGGCGGAAGGAGACTGCGTTGTCGCCTTGTCTGAAACGGAGCCGTCTTGGAAAGATAAGTACTTTGTGTCTGCGTCGCCGGTCCACCTTCTTTGACCGTCAGAGGAATTTCCGGTGGAACCGCAATTGATGGTGAAAACTTCCTCGGGGGTGTAAGCTAGGAGGTGAGTGACGAAGTGTAGAAGGAAGAACAGTAGCATGAAGGAATCGGTGAAAGTGAGGAAGGCCATGGTTTGCAGTTAACAAGTGAGTGAAGTTGCAAGGGCTTATTACTATGATGATTGGTACCTGGGAATTTGTTAGTGAATAACTTGGACCAGTCAAAGTAGAAAACATGTTCAGTGGAAAGAATTGTACATACTTCAAATTTCACTGAATAGTCCATTTGTTGTCATATCATAATATTTATTGATAGTATAATTTTCTATTTCCTATTTTGTTCTCTTATAACAATCTATTCCTCTCTAACTAAGAAAAATAATTTATGACCGTAGACCAAAACAAAAGCCACAAACTCATCTCACTGCGTCCAACACGCATCTATATCTTGAAACTCCGAACGCTATATAGATTTCAGAGAGCAGATATTCCTCTCAAGTATGATGTCACTGCACAAAAAATGAAATAGTATTTTGTTTATATTCTCGCGTTTATAAAAGGTACTGGAGATTAATTTATTTTTCGTAGGATTAGTTATTTTTATTGCCTTTTGTTACATTTACAACTTTCATTTTGGATTAAATATATTTTAAATTATGTGAATGAGTAAATTTTAATTTTAATTTCTGTAAATATATTTTTAATCTTACTAAAATTGAAAATAATTAATTTTATTTTCTATATGGCACTAGATTACTTGCTTATATCTTAAAAAAAATGATGTTATCGTGCTAATACTTAAAAAAAAAAAATTCTCGATTCATAATATAAAGTATACACTTGTCTACTTTTAAAATAAATATTAAGGATTAACAACACCAATTTGAAATTTAGGAAGAATAAATTTTAAAAATTTATAGAAACTACTATTAAATTTTACGATTGTTATAAGAACTACACGTACTTTCAAGTTTTTATAGATAATAACTAAAAACATTATTGTTTCGGGGATAGGGGCCAAGAGCCAGCTAAAAAACCTCTCCAAGCTTATTCCACTTCTCACTACAGCGATAACTTCTTCTCCAAGAAAATCCACTCTTTCGCTCGATCGACTGGGATGACGATCGGGGTACTTGTCTAAAGGGCTCCGATGCTTAAGTCAGTAACGAACCGATCGGTGTATCAATGTAACGGCTGTAATAAATGCGAATTAAAGATCCTTACCAACCTACCTTTGGGCCCTATTTATAGTTTTCGGTGTGGGCTTGTGATTAGGGTTCCTTAATTACGGCTCAATGATCCTTTAATCAAGATTACTGACTCGTTTACCGCTAATTAACCCGATTGACTGGTTGTTCGACCGTTCGACCGATGGCCGCTTGACTGGATTAGTTGTGTCTTGTTTTTAACGTGAACGATTCGTGTATGGCTGATCGACCGACGAACGCATGTAAAGGATTACGCAAGTCTAAAGAGATTGATCAACCGACGGTTGGTTTATTGATTGTCCTTTGTTATGTTTAGGTGCTGCTCGTGCTTGTCCGATCGACCGATGTGCCATTAGGGATCAGAGTCACTCGATTAGGTGTTACCGATGGACCGATGGGCCTGAACGTGGTTGGCTTTTGACTTATTGGTTTAACCGTTTAACCGATGGTCCTACAGTTTGTTCACCAGTCGTTCGACCGATAGTCTTTTAACGATGCTATGTGGTTTGTTTGTAGAACCGATTGACCGATGGTCCTACAGTTTATTTATGAGGCCGTTCGACCGATAGCCTTTAATGTACAAGTTTTTCAACCTTGGCCGATGGGCTTGAGGATTAGCTTTGGCCGATTGACCGATGGGACATACAGTACAATTATGAACCCTAATGGAATTTTGATGAGAATTTAGAAAATAGTTGAAGAGTAATGATAATTTTTAAACATGGATAGCTTGAGAGAATGATTAGTCTCTTAAAAGATTTGTTAAGTACTTGCATATTGAATCATGTTGGTAATTGGGATGAACATAACTTGGATGTGTGAAAAGAGGTGGAGAAGGAAGAATATGACTGCGCTGAACCTCATGGTTTGCTGTAGGGGTGGCAATGCGGGTCGGCCCGCCCCGTTTAAGCCCGCCCCGCATAAGGCCCGCACACCGCGGGCCGGCCCGTCCCGCCCCACACATTTTATGCGGGCCGCATACTCTGGACTGCCCCGCATATATGTTGGCCCACGGGCCCGCGGGCCGGCCCGCTTTTTTTTTTAATTTTTTTATTTATTTATTTTTTTATGATAAAACTTTCAATGTTTAAAAATTGGAAAACTTTAAGAAGTTCACAAAATTAAGTAAAGACTTTCGGGAATTAAATGATAAATTGATAATTCAACATTTTCATCATATTCATACTATGACATACACAATGTATTCTTTAAATTTTAGCACATTAAAAATTACATAATACTTGTCTTTTCCATTTATACAAGAATTTGAAATGTTAATGCAAGAGTCCATAAAAGAAGTAATTAATATACACAAGTGCAAGTTTTTTATTTTATTTTATTTTATGCAGGCTTGCGGGCCTATGCGGGCCGAGCCCGCGCGGGCCTGCGGGCTCACTATCTTGGCCCGCCCTGCGTTTTTTCTACGGGCCCGCGGGCTAGGCCCTAATTGCCATCCCTAGTTTGCTGTGAGAGTGACAGAACCAAGACTTATTATCATCCTTGATAAGTTACCCTTGCTACGAAAGCCAGCCTGAAAGAAAGTTCACACTCAATGATAAACTACTATACTACTACCTATCTCTGGTTGTAATAAAAGAAAAATTATAATCATTCATTTATCTTTCATTTTTTTTTTACAGTTTTTAATATTTAATAAAAAATTAATATTTTTCCTTTGACCTTACCCAATAGTCCTACATAGAGATGCCAAAATAGGTTCTAACCCGTAAGCTAATCCGGCTCACCACACAGGTTCAAGCCAGGTTGAATTGAGAAAAAATTAGTTTCTTTCAAATGTGGGTTGAATTGAGCCCGACTCACTTAACCTCCAAATTAAATATGTTCGAGTTGGATTGAAGGTGAGTTGATCCACTTAACCCACCAACATTTTTTTAAATTCGTTTGTGTAATATTTGAATAGTTTGAATATTTAATTAATTTTTTGTGTAATATTTGAATAATTTGAATGTTTAATTAATTTTTTTGTCAAGTTATATATGTTGATACTTTAATCTTTAACTATTATCTTTATTATAATATTTGAGAATTAGGTGAACACTTTGATTTCACTATTATAAAAAATGAATTAGTCAATTCAATCTCATTGTAATGCAATAAATATATATATATATATATATATATATATATATATATTATAAAATACAAAAAAAAAATCTTGTAAGTGAGTCAACCCACTAACCTACCATGCCGTGGTGGGTCGGATCAAGTTACAAAATTTTTGGTTAAGCAAAAAAGTGAGCTGGGTTGAGCTAATTCATTTTTAGCTCAACTCGTGGTGAGCCAACCAGTGTGAGACGGATTGACTCACTTTAACAACCCCTAGTCGGACATCATTTAGAAGTCGATGCCTAAGATATTTTACACATCTCTTCCTCCTTCCACCCTCCAAAATGCCTTTTAAAGACAAATTCTTTAAAGTGAACAAAACTTTTTTAGCTTGGATGGTCTGATCATCACTAAAAATTTAAGCGGTATGAGCCATTTGAGTAGGAAAGTGTATCAATAAATTAGAAGAATTGAATTTCACATCTTTAATGAACAAAATTTAATTTTAGCTCCATCAACAAACATGTAGAATATCCAAGAATATTTTATATAACCAAAAGTCATTTTTTAAACCATTTTTATCTCACAAACTCAATAAGTCCAATTATCACAAATTTTATTTAAATCAATCTTTTAAACATAAAATTTTAATTAATACCAAAATTAAATATTAAATGAGGACAAAAATATGCATAGTAAAACCCAAATGACTCTAAAAAGGTTAAAAGAAGATTTACTTTGTTCAACAATTAAATTGGATAGAAAAGTAGGTCTCAATGTCAGGAATTCCACGATGCTCTCCATTCTTAAAAAAAATGGATAGAAGGTTAAATATTTTAGAAAGAAGGTATATGTAAGAAGATTCCTTTTTTTCCTTTATAAAGAGGTGTACCACACCTAGCTGGTTTAACCCAACTATAGCCATAAAACCCGCCTACATAGTCCCAAAGACGCAAGTAATCACCATGTATGAACGATTAACAGTACCCGGTCTAAGCTGTTAAAAGGTAACCGACCTAAGCCGCTAACTTAGGATAATTAAGCAAGAACTTGACAAATTCAGAGCACTACCCGCAAGGCCCCTAAGGGCCCACGGTAATCATTCTAAGATGCTTTGCCCAAGACCCAGGCCCACCTACGGCGCAAACAGGGGCCCAGCCCATGACATGACTAAGCATAATTAATAATCTATAAATATGTATGGACCCCAACAATTAAAGGTACGTATTCATGACTCCCTTAATCACGAGATTTGACTTTCTGAGAGTATTTGCTGACTTGAGCATCAGAGTCTCTTCCACAGGTAACCCCTCTCAAGTCCAAACCGGTCCACACCGAGATATCCACAGATGACATATACTAGCCGAGAGGGAGCCTACTGAGGAAATTATGAATTGGGATAAGGTAACGCTTGTGTCTGACATATCTTATTTGTTCTTCCCCAATAACAAGAGACAATGACTTTTACAAGAATAAACTCCATTTATACTAAAACTTTTTCATAATAAAATAATCATAAAAGTTCTATCTCATTTAAAAATAAAACTAAGATCTTACCACTTATATCCCATCTTCTTCTTCTTTTGTGTTTAAATATACTACGATATTGTAGTATAATATTAAAAATAATTGTAATCATATTCATTGCGCCAATGAATTTATCCATCATGTATGAATAAAAGACTCAAAGTTCCCGACGTAAACTCAAGGCGAAAACAACATTCAAACTTTTTTACTTTTATCTCTCTTAACTTTATACCTTTATGATACATCATCAATATCATTTAAAAGATTAAAAGTGATACATTTTAAAATTAGGAAAACTAAAGACTAAAATAATAATAATAATAATAATAATAATAATAATAATAATAATAATAATCTTTAGTGTGAGATTTTTTTTTTAAATAGACTAAATCTAAATTTTGAATATTTTGAAAAATAAACACATATTTTAACACTTCTAATTTAAAAGGTTTTAAATTTTACATAATTGATTTTGTAAGTTTAAAGAGGGTGATAAAATTTAATCCTATAAAAGATATAATAATTTTTTAAATTTCAAAAAGAAGATTCCGAAATATAAAGAAACTATAGTGATCCCTTTCCAGCCATTTCCATTGAATTGTTTTCATGTGACGATTTTTGGTCCTTCGTTCCTGATATTTTAGGAATGAGTCGCGAGGAATGTTCTCTTCCACAAACACGGATTCCTTATTCCACTAGCGATTGCACATCACGGTCTATATCACAAGTTAATACAATAAATTTAATAATTTTTATTTCACTAGTCATAATACATTTAGAACTCTCAAAATGGGTTGGAACCTGCGAGTCAACCTGGCTCACCATGGGTTCGAGCCGGTTTGGATTGAATTTTTTTTACAAATTTCAATACTGGTCGATTTTTGACCCGGTTCATCTAGAACTCGGCTCACCCGGATTGAACCCGTGGTGAGCCGGGTTGGTTCACCAACCCGCAGATAAAAGGGTCACACAAGTACTTTTTTTTTTATTAAGTTGGGCTTTACATTTAGGTCATGTTAGGTTGTTTTATTCAGCCAACATATAAATAATTTGTATTTTGTTGATTTTAGTTTGTATTTAGATTCTATTAAAGTTTATTTAGATTTTAATTAGAATTATAATTTAGTTTTGACCGAAAAACAAATGAAAAAATGTATTTTTTTAATTAAGTGAACCGTGAGCCAACCCGTTTAACCCGCCAACTCGTGGTGGACTGAGCCAGATTCAAATTTTTTTGTCTCGCTAATAAGTGAGTCGGGTTGGATTGACTCACTAAATGATCAACACGTGGTGGGTCGAGTCGGATTGGACCGGATTATCCGTTTTGACAACTTTAAATATATTACAATCTGATATAACAAATAAACATAATAAATTTAACTATTTTTAATAAAAAATTAAAATAAATATAAATCAAGTTATAAAATAAAAAGATATCAAATGTCCTTATTATAAGGAGGTGGAGTGTTTTTGGACGTGTAGAAAGAACAAATATTTCTTTTCAAAGAGCGTTTCCACTGTCCCATTTTTTACGGACAGTGACAATTTGTTTGTAATTATGTGAATTCCTTATAAAGATGATCTTTAGTTGAATTGTTAGAGACTCAAGAAAAATCTACTAAAAAATGTTCATCACTAAAAGTTTAAGCGGTAATAACTGTAAACTGAAGAAAAAAATTGAGTAAATACTTCCTTAAATTTATTAACATGATTCTTAGATATTTTAGTCTCTATTAATAAAACTAAATAAGAGAAACAAATATTAAATAGGAAGGTTTAATTACTGATTTAATCTTAATTTTTTTCAAAAATATTAACTTGGTTCTTCAATTTCTTTTTAAGTTTTAATTCGGTCTCAACTTTAAAAAATTGAGGTAATTTAGTCATTTTAGTTCATTTTTGTAAGACTGATCAGAGAATTTTTTATCAAAACTAAAGTTGTTAATAAGAATTGTTTTATTTATTGGTGTGATTAACATAATTCTAATGTCAATTTTAATGAAAAATTATTGATCAGTTTCACGAAATTTAATGATAAGTACCAAATTATTGAAATTAAAAAAGACGGAAGGACCAACTTGACATTCTTGAATGAAAATAGAGACCAAAATAATAATTAAATCTTATCTATAAATATTTTATTAATAGCTCTTCTATTTTTTTATATAAGACTTATTTCATGAATTCGTTTTGTTCTAAATGATTATATCGAGTCTCATAATAACAATTACATGATTAGTAACAATTAGAATACCTACATATGAATACCTTAGAAGTAGATAAATACACATTTAAATAAAAAAGGAAAATCAATAAAATAATAATAACAAAAAGTATTTAAAAAAATGAACAAATATGTTATTCATTAAAAATATATAATTTTTATTTATATAACATAATATAACTACGAGTTATAATATATTAGAATATATTATTATCTAAATATGATTATCATATTAAATATTAGAGTATGAATAGACTTTGATAAAAGAAAAAGAAAAAAATACTGTTTCATGTATTTTGGTGTATAATAGGTAAATTTATCAATAAACCTTGCACGTGTCGTCATTCACTAGCAAGAGATAGAAGAAGCCTGATTGATATACAGAGAAACTTTAGCACTACAACCACTGAATACATAAATTTGAAGCATGTAAATAATAGTAGGTTTTCGAATCTAACTTTTAGCAAACATTTCATGAACATTATTGGATTACTTCAGCGTGGCCTTGGGTCGACAATATCAGAAAACAGCTCTAACATCAACTTATCATTGTCCTTGTAACTATTGTGGTGCTTTTCAGGATCCAACACATGATTAATATCTTCCTTTGCGCCTTCGTCGGCACTCTCTTGCAGTTTCAGTGCAGACTCTAGCATCAAAACGACATCGTTCATGGACGGCCTCTGCATCCCTTCTTGTGATAAACAACTCACCCCAATCTCACAAAACTTGGCCAAACAATCGGGAGCGATCTTCCCTTTCAATATGGGGTCCACAATCTCCGCCACTGTCCCATTTTGGCAGCAATATCTGGCCCAATTAGCTAGTGACACCTGTTCGATTTCTTCAGTATGGATCAGAGGAAAACGGGCACAGAGTACCTCAAACAACACCACGCCAAAAGAGTACACGTCAGATTTCTCCGTCAGCCGCTGCCGAGTGTAATACTCCGGATCCAAATACCCAAAGGTGCCTTTCACGGCAGTGCTAACATGGGCCTTCGACATCTCATTCGGCCCAATTTTGGATAACCCGAAATCCGAAACCTTCGCCACCCACTTCTCATCCAACAAGATATTCGTCGTTTTCACGTCACGGTGGATGATCATGTGCTTCGCGCCACTGTGAAGATAGCGTAGTCCGCGCGCAGCGCCAATGCAAATCTTCAACCGCTGCTTCCACGAGAGAGGGGGATTATCGGTGCCGTAGAGATGGTCGCGGAGGTTTCCACGTCCCATGAAGTCGTAAACGAGGATCATCTCGTTGTTATCGCAGCAGTAACCGATGAGTGAGACGAGATGGCGGTGGCGGAGTTGCGAGAGCATCTGAATCTCGTTGACGAACTCGCTAGCCCCCTGCTGGGAACCATGTCTAAGGCGCTTGATAGCGACGGGGACTGAGACGTCGTCGATGTAGCCCTTGTACACGTGTCCAAATCCTCCGTCGCCGACGATAAGGACGTTGTCGAAGTTTTTGGTGGCGGCTTTGATCTCGACTAGAGAAAACCGGCGGCATTGATCGGAAGGCAGAGAAAAATTGTGTTGCTTGGTTGACTTGGTCGTTGAGAACAACTGTGCACTCCTCTTGGAAGTGGTCAACAACAGGATAAAGAAAACGACAAGCGAGATAAAAATGACACCGGAAACTACCCCCGCCGTAATACCAATTGTCCGCCTTCGGCTTCTGCTATTTCTCTTTTGGTGTGGTGTCTCAATCGGGTCCGGGTTAGGTCCGGCGAGGTTGTAAGTCCTAGAGTCGCTGATTTTGAAGATCTCGAGACCGTTCAGGAAGGCGTCTGCGTATTTCGAATCCACACTGCTTCCGTAAGGCTGCATTTGAAGCGAGAGATTAAACTTTTTCTGAGTCCCATTGTTGGGAATCAAAACTGCGTAGTTTCTGAGCACAGCTAGACCTTTTTGTTTCTGACTCCATTTCATTACATCTGCACGGTCGTCAGCCAACTGGCTCGCTATGTAAATTTGGAACTGCATGTCACCGATGTCATTAATATTGGGATCAAGCTCGCAAAAGTGGAGCCTGAGAAGGTAAACGAAGCCAGCATCAACGGGGAACTCCCAAGTGAGGTTGCTCATTTTGTTCAGAGTGGCGTTTCTGCCCATGCTACGGGCTGTTCTGAACAGTTCCTTTGGTGCCAAGTAATCGGGATTCACTGTTATGTTCATTTTCCCATCCATGTCACCTGGTAGATCATCATTCCTTGGATTGTGTTTGATAAAATAGCTTTGTTCGTCAGCCCAACCCCTGAACAAACCGGTGTCGTTTTGTGGTGGGATTTCTTGTCCTCCGGCTTTAATACGATACACTGTTTCCATGGCAGTGCTGCTTTGGACGCTGAATTGCGTACCATGTCCCACGAGCGTGAATCCTACATCATCTAGTG
>Ga0214545_1001896_pt1 | contig 39993 bp, 12 predicted proteins | sample CNSS4metaG_FD_160064 | JGI IMG/M metagenome (GOLD analysis project Ga0214545, IMG submission 160064) | Root nodule microbial communities from cowpea collected in UCLA plant growth center, Los Angeles, California, USA - CNSS4 | ecosystem: Host-associated > Plants > Roots > Nodule | place: USA... | reverse complement strand
ATATATATATATATATATGTGTGTGTGTGTGTGTGTGTGTGTGTGTGTGTGTGAAAGCAACAATAAAAAAAGAGAAGTAGTTAGTGATGATGATAATTTTGATTCTCAAACCCATGATAACGAGGAGGATATTGTGAAACTAGATGATGATTCTACTTTTGACAAAAATATATATGATCCAAGCTAATGGAAGAATATTGATACAAATTTGAGAGATTTATTGGTAGAAAATAGTCCTATTAAAATCACTAGTATAAATTTTCCTAAGGATATGCATTCTAGGCACTTTTGTTCATCAAATTATATTCAAATGTTGCCTAATGGAGAGAAATACAAAAGAAGATGGATAATTTATTCTAAAGATTTAGGTAGAGTCTTTTGTTTTTTCTGCAAATTATTTAATGTTGTTTCTTGAACAAGTAAACTGCTAAGGAAGGTAGTAATGATTAAATAAATCTTAGTACTAAGTTAAACTGACATTAAATGAGTATATTACTAAAATGAATGAATGGATTACTTTGGAAATGAGATTGACAAAAAATAAAACAATAGATAAATATGTTCCTGAACAAATAAATAGAGATAAAGAACACTAGAGAAAGGTGTTGTTAAGAATTATTTTAGTTATTAAAACTCTTAGTAAAAATAACTTAGTCTTATGTGGAAACAATGAAAAGATATATCAAGGAGCTAATGAAATTTTCTTAAGTCTAATTGAAATGATTACAAAATTTGACCCAATTATGTAAGACCATATTCGCCGAAATAAAGATAATGAAATTCATAACCATTACATTGAGTATAATATACAAAATGAGTCTATAAATTTGTTATGAAGTGAAGTCAAAACAAAAATTATAATACAAAATAAAAAGACCTTATTTTTAAAATTTGTTTTAGGCTTCTTAAATTTTTGAGACGTCTCTCTTTGTTATTATATAATAATCACTTCTTAGGAAGATTGATTTCTTTTTATATGTTATTTTTTATATTTTAATATTATATATATATATATATATATATATATATATATTATTTCTATTTTTATTTTTATTTTGTATTTTTTTTAAGAAAGAAAACTTAAAGGATATAATAAATAAATAACTTATTTTAATTTACATGAAGAATTAAGTGTTTTCCTGTAAAAGCTACTGAAATAAAAGAAGTAAATCTTAAATCAAGTATTAAATCTCATTAAATAACATTAAATTTTTAAAAGATTAATTAATGTGTAATTCAATGATATATATTAAATTTAATATATAAATTATATTTTTACTGTTTTCTTAAAGTGCATTGAAAGAATATTTTGTTCTTATTTGATAGTCGTTTCAAAATTTAGACAACATTCATTGTTATATATGTATATATTATAATAGAAAATTTTATAAATACACTAAAAATACTTTAGTCCACACATAGGAAAAAAGTAAGTGAAAATTACTGATTATTTTCTTTAAAAAACAAAACAGATATTCGCAAGTGGGAGGATGTCGACATTAATTCTTTTCACAGTTTACTTTCTAACGAAGTGTGTCATTAATAAGATTTATTTTTAATTATGAGCTTAAAAAACATAAATAAATTATGTTTATAAAGATAGAAACATATATTAAAATCCCATTAACATTTTGTTCGTTGTTGAATACATGCTTATCAAAAAATGTAAATGTGATTATTTTCTATACATACTCATTTTTAATAAGATTATACTTATAATTGGTTTCAAAATAATTTAATAAATATTTAATAAATATATAAATTTTAATAAAAGGATCAACATGATATTTATATAAAAATTAAATTTGTTCCAAAAGGAACAAAATTGGTCTATTTAAAATAAAATTACAATCAAATTAAATTAAAATAATAATTATAGAACTTCAATTGAATATAAGACAATAATATATAACATCAACATTGTCATATTATATTAACATTGTCATGTAATGTGATGTTAACTTAACATATGAACAATTTTTTTTTCTAAAAGATTTTAAAATAAAAAACAAACAAAAATTATAAACTAAAATATGACTTATCTTGAACGTTGTTGGTATGGTACAAAAACCAAATTACATTGAATTTTAAAAAATTAAAACCAAATTGAGATAGAAAAGAGAAGAATGGAGAAACCAATTTGAATTATCTTGACCAAAATTAGTTAAAAAAACACTTTTTTCTCTTCAAATTTAGTCATAGTCACCGTTAGAGACGTCAAAAAAAATTTGTACTTGCAGATATTCGTGGATAAAGTTCATAATGAGTAGGAAATAGATATTAAAAATGGATACACGCAGGTAACAGGTTGGTATTTTTATACTCGCATGTTAATAGAGCAGGTACGGATATCATAATATCCGTACCAATGAATATTTGTACTCGTTATACTCTAATTTAAATTTAAAAAAAAATAAAATAAATGATTAAAACATTAATACATTCATACATTCATACTCGCAGGTATCCGTGGATATCCGTATATATTAAAAAAATATGCGGATATCCACATAACAAATACCTAAAGCTGTCAAAATGGGCCACCTAGTCCGGTCCAACCCGACCCACCACGGGTTGGTCGCTTAGTGGGTCAACTCAACCCGGCTCACTTATTAGCGAGCCGAAAACATTCGAACCCAGCCTGGCCCACCACGGGTTGGTGGGTTAAACAGGTTGGTTGGCAGGTTAAATGAGTTGGCTCAGTAGCCCACTTAATTAAAAAAATATAAATTTTTTTCTTAAGTCAGTATTTATATTTCAGATTGAAATTTAAATAAACTTGAATACAATCTCAATATAATCCAAAATGATGTTAAACTCCAATACAAACCAAAATAAATAAATAAAAATACAAATTACTATATAAGATCAAAGCATTCTTGTGACTTACCCAATATTTTATTGAATGCAATACTTTTTTCAGCAAACTAATTATACTTTTTCCAATAATTATACTTTTATTAGTTGAAGCTATGTTTCCATTTGCCAACCAATGTGTTTGGTTAAAAACACAACCCAACATTGCAAAGTCCAACATAATGTGTGTCACCATGTGAGTTGGTGGGCCAACTCGACACACCACGGGTTCAACCCCGATGAGCCGAGTTCTTGGTGGGCTGGGTCAAAAACTAACACGTACTAAAATTTGTAAAAAAATTTCAACCCAACCCGGTCCGAACCTGTGGTGGGTCGGATTGACCCACAGGTTCTGACCCACTTTGACGGCTCTACAAATACCCAAACAAATATGAGTATGAGTACAGAACAATTTTTTGTCCAACAAATAAATTACAAAAAAGCTGCTACCCGTATTCTACATTATCGTTAACGTACCTGATCACATCTATAAAAGCTATCCCCATGTGAGTCAAATCCTCACAATTTGAAAAGTATCAATTAGAAAATCACCTTCTATCTACTCCAATGGCTTCAATAGCTTGGCAAAACGAGAACGAAGAAGAAGGTAATCTCATTTCCTCCCTCCCTAAAGAGAGGGGTTGGTCTTTTCCCTATGTCTATCTATTTGAACAATTTTGGTGTCCATCACCTCTGATCAGAGAAAGAAACATTTTTCAAAAGCACTTTCAAGCAAAACAAAGTGATGTTCTTGTTGCAAGCTTTCCAAAATCCGGCACAACATGGTTGAAAGCCCTTACTTTTGCCATTGTCAACCACAAAAACTTCTCCAAAGAGAATCATCCATTACTCACCTCTAACCCTCACCAACTCGTGCCTCCCCTTTACACATTTCGCGGTAACATCCATGACCAGATTCTTCATCTCTCCAACATGCCCGAACCAAGACTTTTTGGCACCCACATTCCCTTTCCTTCGTTACCCAGGTCAATCATAGAGTCCAATTGCAGAATAATTTATGTTTGCAGGAACCCTTTTGACACTTTTATTTCTGCATGGGCTTTCTATAACAAGATCAAGGTGGAGTCTTTACGGACATTGACAAAGGAGGAAGCTTTCGAAATGTTCTGCAATGGGGTCATCGAGTTCGGTCCATGGTGGAGTCATATGTTAGGTTACTGGAACGAAAGTGTGGCCAGACCAAACACTGTTCTGTTCTTGAAGTACGAGGATCTGAAAGAAGACGTGAATTCTCAGGTGAAAAAAGTTGCAGAGTTTTTGGGCTGTGCTTTCACGGAGGAGGAAGAAAGTGATGGAGTGATCGAAAGCATAGCCAAGTTGTGTAGCTTTGAGGAGATGAAGGATCTGGAAGTGAACAAATCTGGAACCATAAATTTTGAAATCAAAAGGTTTGAGAATAATTTGTTTTTCAGAAAGGGAGAAACAGGGGATTGGGTAAATCATTTTTCCCCTTCTATGGTGGAAAAATTATCCAAAATCATTGAAGAGAAGTTTAGTGGGTCGGGTCTGTCATTTAAAATGCATACTTAAAACTATTATTATGTGGCTTTGAATTGTGTGCCACAAATGTTATTGTGGCTTTTTATTTTTCAAAATAAAGAGGTATCATAAATTGTAATGTAAAGTCAAGTGATTAAATAAGGTAGCTTCCTTCTAAAATAGTTGTATGGAGGAGTTATAGTTTTATGGAAAGGAGGTTCTCTTTTAGATTTTTAGATCTATATGCAAATGATTTATCTGTCTTTTTTCTGTTCTTACATAAGTTGTTCAATTCTTTTTACTGTGTTTCAGAACAAGTTTTAATAATAATAATAATAATAATAGTTAATAATTATTATTATCATTATTATTGTAATAATATGTTATGCAAATTAAATATTTATTAATGAATCATTTAAAGAAATTTGTTTCCATTGTCATTAGGGTTTGGCAAAGTGGGTCATGATTTATTGATTAGTTGTAATTTTAACTAGTGTGTATTATTTTGACTCATTATATCAAGTTTGTCAAAATAATGAGACAACAAATTAGGTGAATCCAGTCTTTTTTTCTTTCTAAAATTAAAATAAATGATAAATTAAAAGATTAATTTTTTATATTATATTATTTTCAAAATTTTAATTTTAATATATAATAATATTATAATTTAAATCATTAATACTTAAAAATTAAGTTGTAATTATTAATTATAATAGAGTAATTATTAAATATAAATGTAATAATTTATTTAATTAAAGAAATTGATTAATTAATTAAAACTTTAAAAAATATTTACATGATTAAATAGTTTATATAAAATTTTGAAAAAACTGTCAAGACAACATACAATGAAAGAGAGTGTTTTATCTTTTCTAATTATTATTGATAAATGTGATGGAAAGACAAATTAAAAGTAAAACAAAAAAAAAAACTGTAACAATATATGAAACGTTCAGGAACACTTATTTTTTAATTTTCTTTTTGTATTTCAGATTAGATGTTATGGAAGATATTTTCAGATTTGAAAATATATTCTGAAATATTCAATTCAAAATACAAAAACAATTTTCAAAACACGTGTTTTTGTATATATTTTGCACCTGCCATAAATCCAAGTTTACATAATTTTTCAAATTTCAACGCGTAACATGCAATATGTAAATGGCGTATGAAAAAGAAAAATAACGGGATGTGGATGTAAAACTGAATTAGACAACTGGCCCATAAAAAAAAAAGGTGTAAAAAGAAAGATAGGGAGGTTTGGATGTAAAAAATGTGTAAAAAGAAAATCCGATGTATATTATAATGTGGTTTGAGTTGTTAGTCCATTAGAAAGAGGTGAAGAAAAATGAAAACGGAAGGTGTAAAGAGTTATTTAGATCCTAGGTTGATTGGGCCATGTGGTGGAGGTTGTAAAGCGAAAACTTGTGGGTGTGAAAAGTAGTCTTTTTTTTTTTAATTATATGTTTATTGTTATTTTTATTTCACTTCTTTTTTATTTTTCATTTTTGGAATTAAATAAATACATAGTTTTTTTATTATTGTGGAAATAATTTTTTTTTCATCCAAATAAAATTAGGTATTAACACTGCAATAAAATGTTTTGCTAACAACAAATTTTCGTAATCAAAAGTTGATAATTACTATAGTGATCAATATCAATTAACAAAATAAAAAATTATTGTTTACTAAAATAATCACTATTATGAATAAAGAGTTATAATTTATTTTTAAAATATAAATACCAAGATTTTAGTTACAAAAGAAAATTTGATCATTAAAAATTATTAACTATAAAGGATTTTGCTAAAAAAAATTGTTTCTAAATTAATTTTTAATTAATTAGTGACTAGTTTAACGACCAATTATAATTTTTTTATTTATAATAGTAATTATTTTAGTAATCATTATTTTTTTTTATTTTATATATTAGTGTAAGAAAGTATATTAGATTAGTGTTGCATTAGTGTTGTTTCCTGAAATTTGGTGCAATCGTGTGAAAATATAATTAAATTGACATACTATTATAATAATTTGACTGAGTGGCTCAAAAGGGGATTTATCTTGTGTACCGAGAACGTTTGGAATATATTTTGTTTAGTGTAGAATTGGCAAGAAAATACAATTAAATTGACATACTATTATAATATTTTTTAAAATATTATGTATAAGGGTTGAAATGTCTGAATTCCATATTCATGAATATATATTTTTTCTTTACTAGTAAAAAGAAAAATTATTGAGTACTATGATATTTGATACAAAAATGAGACTTTTGAAAAACATTTCATGTTGTGTTATGTTATTTTACGTTTCAAAATTCTCATTTTCCCTAGTTTTATGTCTTTAATATCTTTTTCTCTTTGGGCACCTAATGTATTTTTTTTCATTCTTTAACAATATATTTTACTCATAAACAATTATAATAACAGAATTGAAGAAATTTTGGAAAATAATATAATTAATAAATTCAATAACTTATAATATAAAATATCTCAAACAACATTTAAAAGTAGTTTGAAAAACTTATTTGAATAAGTGATAAAAAGATTACTATCCCGAAGATTGTATGAGTAATGATATATCTGAAAACAATAAAGTAATTTTTTTTATATAATGTAATACAGGTTTGTTAATTCTTTAATATATTTTTAATTCTAAAAGTAAATTAAAACCATTATTGTTATGTACTAAAATAATCTCTTCAAGTTAACTTCAACACCTTTATTAACTGATTATGCAATCGCTTCAACCCTCCATACAAATAGGAAATAAAACAAAGCACTATAGTTAACGCAACAAACTAATTATAAAAGTAAAAAATAAAATAAAAAAATAGAGAAAATGAGTCCAGCAAGCAAGAAATAGGGGACATGTGATCATAATATACATTTTAAAATATTTTATCAATAAATTTCGTATAATAAATTAGAATAATGAATACAAGTGTTTTGATGTTCTAAATATTATTATATTCATAAAAAAAATTATTTCAATGAAGAAAAATAAATTTCTAAAACATATTTTCAATAAACCCATCATTATATAATAACTTAAATAATAGATATAAAGGTTTCAATAAATAATTTTAAAATATAAAAAATTAAAAGTAAAATGTATTTTAAGTATAAGAATTAAATGAGTAGATTTAATTTATAACCATTAATTAATTAAAGGAATTTGTAGTAGATGACAGTCCCATGTGCTCATCTTCAAGGTTTTAAAATTTAATATGATAATTACAGTTTGATCCTACTTCTTCATATTATAGAAAATATTTATAAACAAGTGTTACCAAAAAGCTGCAATTAGTTCATGAAAAATCCAAATATTCTCAAGAAACCCTTTTGAAAACTCTATATAATAAAGGTTATATTTATCTAACAAGGTGAAGGAAAAATAGAAGAACCAAATCCAAAACATTATACTGAGAATAACATGAAGAAGCTACTTTACAAGTTTACAACTGCTAATGCAAACTAATCTCTTTTCCAAAACTTTGAGAAAAGTAAAATAAAGAAAATAGTTTTTGAATCTAGTGGTGCCCATAACAATCTTAACATGGCTATATTATTTTTCTCCTTTACATTCATAATATGCTATATTCTCTACAATCTAAAGCATCAAAAGTAAGACAAAAAACAAAGAAAAATCTAAAGTCATCATCACTAACAAAACCTAAGAATTTGAATCTGGGAAACAGTAAAAAACTAAAAAAAAAAAAAAAAAAGTGAAACAAAAGCAAAACTAGAGCAACTTGGTTGAATCTTGATGTATATAGCTTGAATCCATTGCATCAGTTCCTCTGCAAATTAGCCTCTTATCCTAGGCTTTAACCTGCTACACATGCACCCTTTGTGATCAAATTTCTAGATATTATTAAACCACAATGAACAAACACTTGTGAGGAAAAGGGGAATGTTACTTGTTCTGCGTAGGATTTGGTCTGCTAGGTGGTATCCTTCTAAGGTTAGCAGCTACCTCAGGAACAGTTGGATTTTGTTTGATTGGTGGTTTTTTTGCTGCTACCACAGGCTTCTGAGATGATTTTTGCTCTTCTGTGTGAAAATTTGAATGTGAAAGAGAATGGGAAGTTTGAGACACTTTTGAAACTAAGGATGAAGAAGGAAGAACCCTAGCTTGGGACATAATCACCCCATATGAAAGGATCAATGTCATGGCAAAGATAGCGGCAATCATTGTACTGCATAAGGAATTCATGGTCTTTTCTGACTTGGAGGATGTCTTTCACTTCCTCTATATATGCTTCTTGCAATGATAAGAGTTTATATATATACATGGATTAAATAAATTTTTAATCCCTAAACTTCTAAATCTTATTTCAAAACTTTGATACACTTTTATCTTCAAACTTTAAAAGTAAATAGATATAAGGTTAAAATATGTTTTTGATCCCTTAAGTTTCAGCGAAATTTGAAATTAGTCTTTCGAAACTTTTGACTAATTTAGTTCTTCATCTATAGAAATGCGTGGATTTAGTCATTTTAACCAAATTTTGTTAAATTTATTTGACGTTTCAAACATGATAAATTATAATATTTGAGTTAACATTAAAGTGGAAATATGTCAAATGGTGTAAACAATTTAAATACTATTCTGAGATGTGCTTGAAATGTCATATAAACTTAACAAAATTTAATTAAAAGGACCAAATTCACGCATTTCTAAAGATGAAGGACTAAATTTGTCAAGGGTTTCAAAGAGAAACTAATTCTAAATTTCACTTAAACTTGAGAAACCAAAAACATATTTAACCTAGATATAACCACCATATCCAAATTTACAAATCAAATGACACAATATATCCAACTAACTACAAATGTTTTGATAGCAGATGACACAATAAGTCAAACAAATAACAAATTTTACTAGAATAAACTTTAACTCATGATTCTGATATCATGTTATAAAATAAATTTTAAATCTAACTCAATCACATCAAATCAACTTATAAAATGAGATTTACACTTACTCGTATTATAATTTGATCTTATCATTACTCTCTCAATAAAAAACTATAAATATATTTAACATATGAATATATTGATTACGTGTATGCAATATTGATGATAAATTAATAGTTTTGTTGGGTAGTGGGTTGGACCAAATTTGAAAATGCAGTGAAGGGGTGAGGGGGTGTCATGTGAGAGATGTTTGACTAATTGATGAACTTACAAGTCCCAAAGCTAAATCAGCATGAGATTAGGATGAACGTTGTTGATTATGGGGTTTTGTGGGGTGCATGTCACGTGATGTGGAACGTGCTTTATTTACAGTTGGTGGGTTGGCAGCTTTGGATTCTACTGTTTCAGAGGTTTACAACTGCAATCAACTCATGAATGTTGCTCAAACCAAGGTGAGGCAAATGGCTTTGGTTTAAAAAGACTGAATCAAAATCTTTAAATATTGTGCCTCGTGAAGTGCAGTCATCAGAAAATACTACACTTTGTGTGCACTCTTAAAACTTGTCTCTAGAATAACATGCTTAAGTTCAGCAACTCTAGGTCTTCTTGGAGTTTTCTTTCTCTACTCAAGAGGGAAAAAAATAATTCAATCAAATGCTTATATTCAGAACACTAACACAGTAAGGCTTCTTTTTATACAACCCCATTATTGTTAATTGCACCCCCATACCAACACAAAAAGTATCACTATACCATATCATCGCTGTCATCATTGTTATTGCACCTCCATTCTCCATTGCAGAGGAAGAAAAAGAGAGACAGAGCTCGTTATGAAAAAAAAAAAAAACTCATTTTGAAAAGTTCATTCTATGAGGCATTTCATGAATTCTTAAAAGCTTGTTATAGAAAGTTCACTCTGAAAAAATCATTTTATAAGAAAGTTTCTTCCCAAAATTTTGTTCTAAAAAGCTTATAGAATGCATTTCATGTGTTATAAAAAAATTGTTCCAAAAATTCAACTCCGAAAATTATATTCCAAAAATCGTGTTCTGAAAATTCTGGAAAACTTGTGGAAGATTTCTGGAACAAGTAATCCAGGAGTCACTTTTAGTAGGAGTAAAATGGCCATTTTAAAACACATGGGGTGAAGTTAGAAACTATGGGGTTCGGAAAAGAAAAATCTCATAACAGCGCTAATCAATGGGGCCAACAACATTGCTATTTTCACTCTCTGTTTTTCCAAACCCACCGGTGTTTGTTTGTTCCTTTTCATTTTCAAAAAGTATCTCCCGAAAAAAAAAACATTTTTGCATGTGTTAGTTGAAATACTCTCAATTAGTCAACGGAAATGTGTAAATGATAATATTTGATTATCAAAAAAAGAAAAAAAAAACCACAAATTCTATTTCTCTTGAAGGATTTGTTAATTTTTAACTTGTTCATATACTCTTTTACGTGACTTTTTCTTCTTTTGTGTATATGAATTTAGTTATCTCTTGTACTTAGGTCGTCTTTAAGATTTTCTTTTTGGGTGATAAAAAAATAACAATTTTCAAAAGCAAATTGTCACTGTTAATGGATTTAGGCCCGTTTTACAGTTTTTGGCCCAAACATCTAAGGTGCATTATTCCATATATTTTACTTCCTGCACTCCCACAAATGAATACAGAAAACTTTTCATAACTTGTGGAATAAGATTCGCAAATGAATTTTTGGAACCAGATTTTTTGAAATAGAATTTTCAGAATGCATGACCTTCATTATGGAATAGGTTTTCTGTAATAGCGTTTCCAGAATAAAATTTTCAAAATACATATAATATAAGGTCTTTTGAAATGAACTTTTCAGAACATTAATATATTTTGGAAAGAGTTTTCTGAAATATATAAAATACATTCTGTAAAAACAAATCAAAAAGAATTCTTTTTCACATTTTCTTCTTCTTCCTCAAGCAACATTTTTCCCTCTTCTCCTTCATTTGTAGCAGCAGTAATAATGATGGAAGTGACAATAGCAACAGCAACAATATTTGTGTAGTGCAGTCGAGGATGTTAGAATCTTTTTCTATTTACAGATTGCAGAATTACTAATTAATTAACCTATATTTGATTCAAAAACATGTAATCCACGATAGTAATAAAAATATTTTGAGACAAGCATTTCGAATCTTAAAAAAGTATTCATTATTCGAAATGCATGTTCCGGAAAATAAAGAAAATTAAATAAAGTAAGGAATATTAATTTATGAGAAAAATATGTAGTTGAGGAAGTAAGGGTTAAGGCAGTCATCGAAATTGGTCCCACACCGAGAGGTCAATCCCTGTGTAAAATGTTTGATTAACTAAATTTAGTTCTTTTTAAAAATTTAGTAATTTTTTAATATGATTAAATGGTGAATTATTGAAAGGGTAACCATGGTAGAAACTTGATATAATATATAATGAGATGTTTTTAAAATATTTTATTTCTTAATATAATTTTTAGTCTATATAATATTATTTTATATTTTTTTCCTCAACTTTAACGCAAAACTAAAATTTGTCTCTGTCCAAAACTTTAATACATTACAGTTCATAAACTTTAAAAATAAATTAATATAGTTTTTTAGACTCAATTACATTAAATTTTGTTCATGTGTCAAACAAGTTTCATGTTAGCATTTGAGTAATTTATACTGTTTCATACATTTCTGTTTCATTCTAATCTCAAAAACGTGTTTGACACATTAAAACAATGTAACATAATTGTAATTGAGTTAAAATAATCATGTTCATTGATTTTAAAATAAATTAAGACATGTTAAATTTAATAAATACATTAGTGTTAATCTATAACAATATATAAAGATAATTATCTTTTGTGTCCACATTTTAAAATATCAATTTTATCCTTTAAAATATAATTATTTATTATATTTTTAAAAATTGACCATTATTTTTACAAACTTTTTTATAGAATTGTCTATCTCTGCTCTTCTCTTTTTCTCTATTTATCAACAGTTATTCTCTCATATTTTCTAATATATTTCACTTTATTTTTAATAAATATAATTTTATTTTATATATTTAACTTAATAACATTACATTATCATCACCTACTAATATAATATAATGTATATTTAAAAAAATGCATACACACAGACACGACAACGTCTATGTGTACGCTAATAATATATAATAATAATAATATATAATAATAATAATAATAATAACAATAAAATTTTAACTTAACAACTAATTTGTATAATTAGAATAACCTGCAGTTCAAGGAACTACATGACCATTCAAAATAAAAGTAAATGTTTCTTTTTTCTTATTCTTTATTTCTTAATTTAAACCGTAAACTACATTTTTAATAAAGATAATAATATTTTAATTCAAATTTTTTATTTATTTTTAACTTACCATTTTGATCATTGTCAGATCATCATATCACATCAATACAAGAAAAATCAAAATAGATAATTGAAGGATAATTACGGTGACTAATTAAAAAAGAGTCAAAAAATAATTATTCAAAAAATAATTATAATTCATGTACTTAGAATTTCACTAGACTTAAAAATCTTTGAAAATGAGCTTAAAACAAATTTTCACCATCAACAATGCTTATTATAATTTTCTCCATTACATTATAGGCTCATACACTCTCTGCAATAGAAAAACATCAACATAAGATAACATAAAGACCAAACTAAATTCTCAGGTCAAGAACTGTACCATTCTCTCTCACTAACAAACCTAAGAATAAAAGCTTCAGAAACATTAAAACCCTGAAAACAACACCTACAGTTCATGCCATAGCTTCCTCTTCTTAGCTCCTTTTGCTTGGCTTCAATCTGCTACATACACATGCACCCTTTTATGTTAATATCTATCTATCTATATCTATATACTAACGAAAGGAAGGATAATTCTTACTTGTTCTGTGTAGGATTTGGTATTGGTTTTGGTATCGATTTAAGACTAGCAGCTACCACACGCTTCTGAGTTATTTTGTGTCCTTCTTTTTGCAGAAAGAGTGCATGAAAATGAGATTGGGAAATAAAGGGTGTAGAAGGGTATGACCTAGCTTCGGACATTACCCCAAATGAAAGGATCACTGTCATGCCAAAGATAATTGCAATCACTGATCTGCATAAGGACTTCATCGTCTTTGCTCATGTGTTTTTCTTCTTCACTTGTGTTGTCTATATATATTATAACTCATCACATGCATGCAATGATCTTGCTATATAAAATAATGTGAAAATATCTGTACTAGTTACACTTTTATTCGATCATAATTATATATACATGAAGTATTATAAATGATATTAAATATATTTTTAGTTTATAAACTTAAAAAAAAATTAAAATTTATAGTTTGATAAAACTTTAAATATATATATATATATATATATATATATATATTCTTTTTGTGAAATGTTTTAATTATGTTAAATGATATTTTAGACTAACATTCAAATTGTTTAAATCCTTTTATATGATTTAACTCAAATGTAATCTTAGAATATTATTTAACACAAAAAAATTAACGTTCTTGTGTTAAAAAAATTATATCTATTCATTTTTTAAATTTTTAGATTAAAATATATCAAATTTAAGACAAGAAAAAAAATTATAATTTTGTATATAATTTTGGGACTTAAAAATATTTAGTCCTTTTAAATATCATATAAGTTCTTGTTCATGATGAGGATATAAAACAATTTCTCACTTAGTTTTTCTTAATTAATTTTTCTTAATTAAGTTAAACTTATGACAAAATTTACTATTGAAACATATAATGGGATGCTGTATTAGAAAGAGAAAAAAATGTCTTAAATGAAAAAGGCTATTAGCAAAATATTTTAAGTATTCATATTGAGTTCTCTATAAAATTTATAAATTCAAGTTTATTTATTGTAATAAACTTATGTCAAAATGATTTTTTGTTGTTGTGAAAATACTTAAATCTGCACTATATAGGAAGACACTTAATATTAATATCAGACAGGATTATCTAACATTAACATGTTGTTAACTATATCTATAATTTTTCTGGCTAGGTGGACTGCACTAAATTTAGAAATGCAGCAAGGGTTGCGGAGTCATGTGGGGAATTATTGTTTCACTAATTAAGATTACGAATCCCAAAGCTACATCAGTGTGAGATTAGCTTTAATGCTGAATTTATTTTTTCTCAAGTTTCACTTTCACATGATGGTAGGGTTTCCAAGCTTTGGATTCCTCTAATGAATATTTCAGAGGATTCAAATTGCAATAAACAGATCAATTATACTGTTCCTCAAATTCAAACCAAGGGAGGGAAAAAAAAAGTCAATTTTTTTGTCTCTATTTTATTTAATATATAATTTTGGTTCTCTATTTAAAATAGGAGTAATAATATTTTGATTATTAAATTTTGATAATTTTTTCTTACAGCATGAGGTGACATCTTCTAAGTATTAAGAATGATAAAATAAAAAAATAGAAAACCACTTAAAAAATGACATCTAAAGTTATAAGAAAAAATTATTAAAATTTAGTAGTAAAAAAAGGCTTTTGATCTTATGTTAAAAAAGTGTAATTTTGGTCCAATCTTGCATATATTTTAGTTATTTTATTTTGATTAAACTTATCGTATTCATTTTAATAAAAATATATCAATGAATATAAATATAAATGTGAGAAATAAAAATTATGTGGATAAATTTGTGAGTTAGATCAAACTTGTTAATATTTTTTCTCTGTTTTAAAATTGATCCAAAGTTAAATTACACAAAAATAGGAGAGAAAAATTGTATTTAAGAAAAATAAAAAATAGCTTCGGTTTAAAAGATTAGAAATTTTATATTTTTAGGAGATAATGATTAATCATTACGGTTCTTTTATTAGAATATTCGGTAAAGATTCTTAAAACAATGTATCTCGATCGACAATTGATTTGGAATATGGAAAATAGAAGGAGCAGAGATATCAAAGAAAAAAAACTTTAATTAATACTCTTCGTTAGCACTTAAAACCACTACTAGCAACACAAGGAATATAGTTATATATAGTTAATAATATACTAATTTCCTATAGAACCAAAAATAAATCATTGACACATTTTTCTAAGAACATGCTAGTAGGAACTTGTTTTTCCTTTTTTCATAGAAAAAAAAAATAATTCTAATAACATTTTTATTACATTAATTTCACAGCTTCTTCTATTCTGGATGCAACAAGTTTCTTGATGCATTCCAAAACCTTCAAACTTTTCATCACCGTCAGATGCAACCAAAATTTTGATATTTATTGTTCACTTTTGCAATCATTGTTGTTAGTGCACCAATGTACCTGTTTACACATTAAACAAACAGTTCAATATTCTCACTAGCTTGTTCTTATCTATTTGCATTGATCTGCACAACAACACAAAAATCTATGAACAGATGAATTCAGAAGCTAATCTGAATTTCTAAGAGCAATTTTACTTTCTAAACTGCAAAAATGCACTTTACAAGGGTCAGATTCTTTCTCTTGCAACACCATGCAACAGTGTCAAGAGTCGTTTCTTCTTTTGTCATGATATCATAGTAAAATTTGGCTTGTAACTTACGAATTTTCAAGAATAATATGAACTTCTTGTGGATACAAGATCATCAATGTTCTGAAAGTTATAAGTTGAAACTTTCTTCTTCTGTCCCCTCAACATAACCTCAACTTCTACGTTAAACATTGAACAAACAGGTCGATGGTCGGAGAACTTAAATTCCTTGCGAACGTATGAAAGTTGATGGATTCCTCTTCCATGCCACAAGATTCTGTCGCACCTGCAATATTCTCAATTATTCAGATTCGAAAGAAAGAGAGTGAATACACAATTTGGTTCCAAAAGTTCCTGAAAGATTATACAATGACAGTGTAATTACAATCCATTAAGCATAACAAGTTCATTGACTTTCATCATAATAACTCGAAAAGTCATGCAAACAGTGATGTTTGATTGGTAGACAATCAATTTGGACCCGAATCTTCATAATACATCAATGGATTTTGATGTTTTAAAATATATTAAAAGCATTTTTAATTATTAACATCGGTGTATTTTGAAAGCTTAGCAGAAGAACAGTACCAAAAAACAGCAGATAATCTGAACTCGTTGACAGTGTCATTAGTTAAACTATTTAGTTTCTTACACAAATTGGTAATCATTTGCAAGTTATAACAATTTTGGTAGGGTGAAACTGTTAGCTAGTTGATGATTTCAAAGACAAATTAATGCAAGTAACATTGTTCAAGGACCAAGTTTAAGGTTTATTAGAAGAAAATATCTTAATTTCTTCAAACTGAGACATACCAAGCTGGAGTTCTCCTTTTGTTCTTTGAAACTTTTACACCTTCAACATAGTAAGTGTCTGAGTTAAAGGCATATTTGTAAGTTGGTGCAAAGTAGATTTTTCCTTCTTTCCACCCCTTGAATACACGACCTGCTTCCCTTTCCATTTTAAGCTGCGAAAAGAGAAAATTGTACAATGCATAATAATCAGAAATGTAACTAGAACTCAGAGATGCACCCAAATGGAACTCCACTTAAATTTTCAGAAGATTATGTGTATATCAATATGAATATCTTCCATTTCATGGTTCATATAAATGAAAACCATAAAAACTAATCACCCAAATGCTCAACAGCAATGACAAATCATAGTCAAATCAGCACAACATTCTTAGGCAAAAGAAACTACCTGATCCTTGTTAAAAAGTGCAGGCCAGTCCTTCCTTTCCACAAGCCTTTTTGCATCATCATGGCTCAAAGAGATTCTGTAATTCAAGTCCCCAAACCAAATGATTCGGCTGGAGAAAACATTTCCCACATAATCAGAAAATTTGGGACCAATGATATGAAAATTTCTCAATGTCATTAAGCACTTGAGAAATTTCTGTCTTAAAACTTAGTTTCAAAAGATGCTCACTCATGATCTAAGATTCTGTCAGGCATTCTACTATGTGGTGTCTTGCAAATCCTTGGAAACTGAGTGTTCTTCAGAATCTCTATGACATCAAGATTCCTGCGAAGTTCATCACCCTCTTTCTCTCCAGATGCTAAATGACTACAGATAAAGCAAAAACTTGTCTGATAAAAAGACATGCTCACTGATATACACCCCTGCAGCCACAAAACAAGCATTGTAATGTAGATAGTAACTGCAACTTTTTGTATGAGTTTTAGTTAAATGAAATAGAATCAATCAAGCTTCTTAAGACTACCTTGTTGCCAAGACAACCCATGATCCCGCGGCTAGTGCAACATACTCTCAGATGACCAACATACTGAACAAGTTCTCTCTTCATCCAGACACTTACAAAGATTCCAACCATTTGTTTGCATGTAACAAGACTGTATTTCATCTGGCTAGTAGCTAAGGCAACAGGAATTGGAAAATTTTCGTCCTCCTCTTCGGTTGAAGAGTCGTCCGAATTGAAGTTCGATTCTTGACAGCGAAAACAGAAATCCTTAGCAGCCTTCCTTTCCATTTCAAGAACACAGTTACAACTTTTTAGCCTCTTTCCATTTATTTTCTTGAAAGTTTTCTTAATCTTCTTCAGAGAAGGCTTTTGGAAGAACAGTGGTCCGCCAAAAGATGCAGTTTGTTTTAGTCCGTTCAAAGCCAAATCTGAAGGACCATTGAGTGATTGATTGATTAAAGCAAGCCATTTTGCAGCAGGTTCATTGTCCTCTAATACCAGCACATTTCCAGCATTTAAAGGGACAATCTCCTGAAAGCTGAAAAATTAGATAAAGATATATTATACTGTGAATTAGAGTGAGGTTGTTTGAGACTATTTTTTCTTAAAACGCTTCTTTGTTTGCTAATATAAAATAAAACCACTTTTGGAAAATGTTCACATCATTAATACAAGCTTTTAGATTATTTTGAAGAGCTAGAATGAGTAGCTTACTAAAAAATCTCTTAAAAGAAGATTGTTTTTTATACAATCTAAAAATCACTTTTTTCCCTTTTAGTTCAGCAAAGTTGTAAAGCAGAAATCTCCTATTAGACTACCTTTCTGCCTAACAAAGCGCTCCCCAATATTCAAAGCATTTTTATGGCTCAAGCAGACAACACCACATGCACCAACTATATTGGCATATGGCAAATGGTGCAAATAATTCATTTCATGACAAGACTGAAAGGTCAAAAGTTAAAATCCAAAACGATAAATGACCTTCTTTGATGATTAACTAAAAAATTTTATTCATTGATTAAAATCAGAACTATGAGATAGATAGATAGATACATAGATAGATATAGAGAAAGAGAGAGAGCATACCCCAAAACATACATATCAGGTTCATTTCGAACCTGAAGAAAATCACTCAGATCAAGGTTCATAGTGGGGCATTGCCCTCCCACATTCCATGTTGCTGCAAAAACTCTGATATACAAATAGCTACAATCATTAATTTGGTCACAAAATATTGTACTTTATTCATAAAACAAAAGAAAAAATCAATTCTTGATATGAATATACCTGAGATTTTGAACTGCTTCAGTAGAAGACATGGAAGGTTCTGAGCCTCGATTTTCAATGGATGGATCAGAAAGTGCATCTACAAGGAAAGTAAGAGATTGGCCTAAGTAATCATAACAAGATGAACCTCTACAATGGTGTTTCTGAAACATGTGAAGGGTGAGATTCTATTGCTCTTAACATCATCCTCTAGAACTGAGGGACTGTACACACAGTAAAAGTTGAGATAAGGATAGTTTGTACTTTAATATATTCTCAAATTTGGAACAAACCAGTAGATGCTCGAATTATTACCGTTAACAAGTCAATGAAGCCATAACAACTTCTAATCTGTTTTATTTTATTTATCAATTCTAAAAAATATCCTTGTCAAAAGGGAAAATGGAAAGATAAGCTCTAACAACCACTGGTAATACATAGGAACATATTTCTAAGCAGAAAAGGTATATATGCCTTTCTCAATGCCCACTTATTTTCTCTCAACAGTGAGAAAGAATATTTTGTGCCAAGATGAAACAGTGAAAAGGAAATGGAATCCATTCAACTTGCTTCATTTATTTCACCACCTGAAACACAGGTACATGAAGACATTCTTATGAATTTACATTAAAAAAACTTAGGATGTTCCCCCATAACCACTCTGAATTTTCAGTTATCAGTTAGGCCAGCTCATCTTCTGATCTTTACAACTAAGATGGATTTTTATAAACATCGTGCTTGTACAAAAGATGGAAGAAGAAAAAAAAGGGCTTAAGTCAAAGGGAAATAAAGAAGTAATATATATTCTCTTAAACAGAAAAGTAGTGATTCCAATAAATATTCTCTTTAATGGGATAGTAGTGATTCCACCTTTTCAGGGAAGACAGCATATTGATGTATGATATCTCCAACACAATAACCAACAGAAATTAACAATGTCTGTGTCCAAACACCCATAATTCAAAAATATTATTCGATCTTTTTGACATCTTCGTTCGTAAACATGACCAGAATGTTGTGTAATGCTGCCAATCTCTGTCTGGTTAAAAACAGAGTGAATTTCAGTAGAACTCACCAAGGGAATAACTTGAACCTCTCTCCATTGTTCTTCCATTTCTCTCTCGCATGGCCAAAACTTTCCACAGAAATGACTGAAATCACATTCAAGGGATTAATTGGCAAAAGAAAAAAAGAGTAAACATTTAATCAAGTTATTGAAATAAGCATGAACATTGCATAACCAATACACACTCAGTCACATGACTCGAGAGATTCCAGAGTGGCATCCATTAAATATCTTCATGAATGTGAATAAGAGACACAAACAAACCCAAAAAAAAATTAAACTGAAGACAAAATAAACAATATTTTCAAGAAAAGAAAGAGAGAGAAAGAAAGAAAGAAATAAACCTGTTTTTTCCTCTGCTGATTGCTTCGTATGATATCTGAAACTGTTTCTTCTTGTCTATTCTCAAATTCGTTGTCCATCTAAATTCCCATGGGATCACACGAAATTAATCAACACCCATTGCATGATTATTAAACCATTCACAAGAAAATAAGCATCTCAAAGCATTCACACCAAACAAACTCAGATTATTGAAATACATGGGGTATGACCCAAATTGGAAAAGAATGAATTCACAAATGCCCAAAAACGTTAAGAAGTGCAGCAAGTATCAATTCTCAGCCATGAACCCAAAATCCGACAAATCAGAACAGTATCACACAAAAATGGCATTCACTGAAGAAGAAGATCTCAGTCATTTAGAGAAACATTGCCACCCCTTAAAAGGGGTATAAATTCGAAATGTGATCCTTGCAGAAGTCAACTTCTCATGCAATGCCCTTGAAGCATCAATTATCCAACAGGGTATTCCCGGAGAAGGAATATAAACTGAGAAAGGAAGAAAAAAAGGAACCTGAACAATCGTTGTGAAACTGAGAACTCTTACTCTGGTCTGCAACAAAAGGGTCCAAAGTTTCTGTTGCAAAGAAGCATAAAACTTGACATATATACCAAACAAATATTTGATGGTTTCCAAAAGGATAGAAGAGGGGACAAAGAAATAGGAATAGGTGGAAATAGGGAGTAGGGTCCTCCCTACTCAAGAAATTGGAATGAAAAATTCAGAAACAATAAATAGAAAAGAGATAAAAGGGAAACAGTCAAAAGGGAGAATGGAATAGAATCTCATGTGCCCCCTTCATTGAGATATATTATTATTTTTTGAGGTGTGTGGCAAAGGCTATGATTCGTCGGTTTGTTCTTTGTTTTACTCTATTGGAAAACCCAAAAGGGGTTGTTTTCAAGAACCAACGAAAAAAGGCATTTGTTTTAGCTTCAATGCTGAGAATTGTCTTCGAAGTTTGAACCTCGTCCTTTGTACTAGTTTGAACGTTAAGGTTAGAAAGAAAGAAAAAAAAAAAAAGTTACTTTCTTTCTTGTGTGTGTGATCTTAGTCCATGGAGAGAGAAAGTAACCAACCCCACGTGTGTGCCTGCAAATAAAATCACAATAGTTGGCTGTGCCATGTTTCCTATGAATGTGACACCAAAAGGTACCTTCTGCCTTGTGTTAAGGAATGGCTTTTGTATCACATTAAAAATACAAAATGCAAGTTTTTTTTTTTTCAAAAATTATCATTATTGATTTTTCATTATGATAATTATGATAAATGCTCAAATAGTAGGTTTATAAAAAAGATAAGACAAGGATGAAGTTATTCTAAGAGTGATTATAACATCAGGTATTGATTGACATTTGCAAATTATATCAGTTATATAAAAAAATTATTAAAATAAAAAACATAAAAAACCACATCATACTAATAATAAAGTAATATAAAAGCGGAGAAACCTACACTTTACAATACATAGATGATAACAGTTATGAAAAAAAATCCAAAACTAATAATTGTAGACATGACATTATATTACTAGTCCTGCTCTCTATTTTACACATCCAAACATGATATTATTTTATTTTTAATGGTTCTAGTTTATAGCTAATGTACATCAAGATATTTTAAGAATGTTTTGTTTGTTATATTTTTTCATTTAATAATTTTTTTAGATATTAAAATTTTATTAATTGTATTGTAGAACATTTTACGGATCAGAAACCTTGATTTTTATGATCCAATTGGTTGAATCTCTCCAATTGATTAATGTAACACAATTTAAGAAGATAATTTTTTCATTGCTAGTTTATTTTTTATTCTTCATCATAATTTTGAAGATACAAAAATTTCATACCCTTTTATGGATTTCCTTTTCAAACTATTTTTTTAAGTTTTAGATTAATTATACATTTTTGTACATGGTTGTTTGGTTCAATGGAGAATCATAAAATGGATACAAGGGAAAGGAAAAGTTTAGAAACAAATGGGTTGATGTACTTTTAACCGGGGATGAATTAAGTATTTTGAAACGCTTCTATAAGCTTATTTCGTAACTTTGTTTGAAATATTCTCTCAAAAGAAAATTCAGAAACATTCTTAAGAAACTCGAATCCTAAAGATGATGGAATGTGAAATCCCCTGTGGATATAGTTTAGTAGTAATGCACATGAGTTTAAGTAGGACAATGATACTATGACTCTTATTTTTTGACTCATATCCTTTATTTCCTGATGTGGCTATATTCATCAATGGTCTACAGTAGTAGTCGTTAATATGAGTCATATATTTTTTCAAAAAAAAAAGATAATAGTACATTAATCAATTAATCAATATTCTATACTAAATCACGTCAGGAATAAATGTTATAAGTCAAAAAATAGAAGTCATAGTATAATTTTGCTTTTAAGCAAGGTTTGACCAATAATATGTCCTTCCAAAATGCAACACAATTGATATGTAATTGATGATTAAACTCAAATATATGCACTAAAAATATGTAACCAAAACACAATAAACAACATATGTTGGCTTATATAAGAATATCAATCCAATTGATATAATCTTCGTCAATTCAATTACCTACAATTCAAATTAGATCAATTATTAATTAAAAAAATCAGAGAGGGATAAATATTTAAAATAAAGAATGAGAAATATTTATATGGGTTTACTATATATTACTCGGGAATTATATATAGTCTTCAATCAACCTAAATGATAGTTATTTTCGTAATTATTGTGTTCACACAAAGTTGTTAGGGGAAAAAATGTTAATGCTCACATACACTAAAATACTAAACATCAACAAACTTATTTATCCAAAAAGAAAAGAACCTAAGACACCGAAAAACAACAATGATTAATAGTACAAGTAAAAAGGAATACAATGAAAGTAATGAAAGTAAGTACAATGAGTGAGAATCAACGAAACAAGTACAAGATACTCATCTGTGAAAAGATAGAGTACATCTTCTTCTTCCATGTACTTTATTTGACAAAGAAATTTTAATAAAACAAATAAGAAGGAAATTGAAAATAACCCTATGTACTTGTTTATTTCATAAGGGGAAAAGAAAGACAACTTTGTGCACACATCATAATTAGTCTACCTAAGAATACCAATGCACGATTAAATAGATGGACACACTAATACAAGATAAGAATTTACCTTAATGCAAAAGCACATTGATGGAGCATAATTAAACATTGGTGATGCCAAAGAGAAAAAGGACGAAAATTAGGGCAACTTCTTGATTAAACTCTTAATGTACTTTGGTCAAATAGCAAAAGTGTAGGACTTGGACAAGGAACAAGAAAAGCTAGAGGGGTGTAGGAGAATACCTAAGGAGGTTTTTTGCTATATTTTTGTATATATCTTGTTCATAGATTAGAGTATCTCAAATACTTTAATATAAATCTTTATTATAAAAAAGACAAACGCTTTAAAATATAAATAAATAAAATTTGTTTAATTATATAAAGTATCAGTTACATGGTGGTTTCAAATATTTTATTAGTTATTGTTGATTGAATAAATTCAAATCATTAAAACTTGATAAAGTTATTTCATTAATAACTACTTAAATGTAATATAACTAAAAAAACATTCAGATCACATGTAACAGTGAAGATTTGAATTTATAATTAATACCGTAGTTGACATATTATAACTTTACTATTTTTTTCGTCTTTTATATTAGCATTGCTTTGTGAATATCATGATTTCTACAATTTCTATCAAAAGATATTGTGGAATAAATTTATAGCCATTTTTTTGTATTTAAATTGTTGACAAGTAAACTTTAAACTTAATTCAACCCTAAAATTAGTTTATAAAAAGAAGTTTGCATCTACTTATATACTGTAAAATCATTCTATCTCTAATTGATGTGAGATCTCCAACACACCCTCTCACGTCAAGACATACATTTCAAACGTGGAACTAGACTGTAATGAGTGATTCGATAGCGACCTGATTGCGGGTGGAACAATATATCCAACAAACAACAAATCTCGCTGGGATAAACTTTAACCCATGACTCTTACAATGTTAAGAAGTGGACTTTAAGTCTAATTTAACCCTACAAATTTGACTTATAAAGCCTTTAGCTGCCAAATACGTTTTTGTGTGTTCCTAGGTTCATCCTTAATATCACAGAAATCAAATAAAAGAGTATTGTTTCTCGTTCGTCCACAAAAGCAGAATATCATTACTGCTTGTGAAATTCAATGGTTACAATATCTTCTCCACGATCTCCAGGTTCAAGCCAATACCATTGTTGTCTTGTGACAATAAGTCAACACGTCACATAGTCCATAACCCAAGTTTTCACGAGCGCACAAAGCATATCGAGATTGATTGTCATGTGGGACAGAAGATACAAGAAAAATCTCTTGATCCAATTACCCATTTGATCAAAAGAACAACTTGCTGATATTTTCATTAAAGATCTTTATCGTCTTCAATTCAAATCAATAATCTCCAAGCTTTGATCGATGAACATGCATCATCCAACTTGAGGACAAACTATTAGGTTCATTTATTCAGTTATATGTTTTGATTACTTGCTTTCAATAGTAATCTCTATTTTGTTTTTCAATAGTAATCTCTATTTTGTTTTAGGGTTTTGGAATTCTATTTAAGATAGACATTCCCCTCTTATGATTGTTTATAATATAAAAATAAATCAATAACAATCGGTACCTTTAAAAAAACACCATACAAACCAATTTTATAAGATTAAATTAGACTTAAAATTTAATACTTTTAACATATATATATTTTTGTTATTAATCAAGTTGGTACAATTATTACATTATTAACCTAACTTTTTATTTCACTTTCCTTTGTCTTATTATTTGTGCTTCCTGACAGATGTTGAAGTGTAGAAGGTGGAAAAAATAAAAGTAATTAAGTTTACGTAATAGCAAGAATCATTCTTTTAACTCTCAACAATCATGAGAATAGAAAAATGCATTAGTCTTCAAGGAAGAGAAATGGATATTTCTTAAGAAACTTTCATGACAACCTTTGTAAAAAGTAATCATGGTTCCTAAGGAAATAATCAAGAGCAGCATCATGCATATGGATTGAGAGATGTCTATTGGAATATTTATGAATAAGATTGTTTTGAATTATGTTTAAGACAACTAATTCGTATTTATTAAGGAAGGTAATTAACTAATATAGTTAATAATATCAATTTGTATATAATTTATAATGTTTTCAAAATTATCCTTATATAATAAAGAAAGAACGAGGCCATTCATGACTTTTATCTATGAAATAAAAGAAGAATATTTTGATGAAATACAGTGTCTTATTATTATATATGGAGGAAAAGTATGGCACATAGTTTCAATTTGATTAATATTAGAAAACACGTAGTTTCACGAATTTTGAAGAGAAATGGTCCATTGAGAAATAAATAAGGTACATGGGAAAAGAGTGGAAAAGTGGTCCTCAAATCTAATTCCATGAATGAAGATTGCCCTTAAGCAAAATGTTAAAAAAAGCTCAAAACCCTAGAAAAGCAAAGAGCCTCTTCCAAATTAATGGATGACTCAACACAGTCAAGGTCAAACGGGTCTCCACATGATGGGGGCCACTTTCAAAGTTGATAAATCAATGTTGCTGCTTATCAAATCTTTTTTTTTTTACAAATTCAAATCTTAATCTCACAAAATAAAAGATTCCTTAAGAAATTAATATCTTTCACACATAAAAAAATTAAGAAAAACTTCTCATATGTTTAGGAGACACGGTTGATTATGATAAAATTTGATTATCTATAACAATATATAAAGAAATTCTTTCTTTTGTGTTCATATTTTAAAATATCAATTTTACTCTTTAAAATATAATTATTTATTAATTGTTTGAAAATTGACTATTACTTTTAAAGTTTTTTATGAAATCGTCTATCGTTGTTTCTTTTTCTTTTCTATTTATCAACAATTATTCTCTTATCTTTTCTGATATATTTCACTTTTTTCTTAATAAATATAATTTTATTTTATATATTAACTTAATAAGATTACATTATCATCATTTACTAATATAATATCACGCATATTTAAAAAATGTGTAAACACAGGCGCAATAGTGCGTATATGTTTACGCTAGTAATAATAAACACTTTTCAAATTTGTAATATGCATGGACTTAATGCATAATTTTTTGAATTTTATATATATATATATATATATATATATATATATATATATATATATATATATATTAAAGACAATGAATAAATACAATGAAATTATTTTCATTACTAATATAACTTTAGGGTTTTAATGGTGATCACAAGAAGTCATGTAGTAACAATGCTAAAAAATGAGTTAAAAGGACATACTATGATATAGATGAATTATACTATTCATCCACCATTAGAGAGAGAGAGAGAGAGAGAGAGAGAGTGAAAAGTGAGGGTAGTTATAAAGGTGGTGAAGTAGAGTAGTATGGTCCCGAAAGATGATTATGGTGATGATATATAAAGTATGGATCCATGCATGCTCTTTTAGAAAAGTGTCTCTAACTTTTGTGGTACTACGCCACTCTGCAAAGAGACGAAGCCAGCTTAGAATAACACAAATATGGCGGCAGTTTTGTTCATTGAAAAAGCACATCATTCTCCCCAAAATAGAGGGTTACCATTTGCTTTTCAAGTGGCACAGTGGGGTCACTTCACCACCATTTCACAGACACACTCCTTGGTATTCCTCTTTTCATGCTCAAACACCTCATATCAAGATCTTCTTCACATCCAAGGATTTCATCACTTTCATCTTTCTTCTTCCAATTATTTTACAATTCTAACTAATGTCTTATGAGTATTTGTTCCTTTTTCAGTGTTTCTTCACATAGAGTGTTTTCGTTTATTTATCAGAAGTAATTTTGTCTATTTTACTGTATTATTTAAGAACTAATAATTATTTGGTATTTTGGAAGTTCTATATTGATTAGAGATAAGATAAATCAAAAGTATACAAACTTCACTTTACAAATAAGTTAATTTTGTGGGGTTAAGTTAGATTTAGAGTTCACTTCTTAAAATGTTATCAGATCATGAGTTATAGTCTATTCTAGTAAAATTTAATACTTGTTAGGTTTATTATTTCACATGTTATCGAACTTATTTCACATATTATTGAGTTGTTATCGAACTCATTAATGTCTAGTCTTAAGCTTGATACGTATGTAACTTCAGTGTGAGTAGGTGTGTTGCAAGTCACACATTTACTAAAGATAAAGTCAATTTAAAGTATATATGTAAGTCTAAAATTGAGTTAGACTTAAAATCTATTTCTTAACAAATATATAAAAAAAAACTTTATGTATATAATAGACAGATGAAGTAAAGAAAATAAAACTTGTGATTTCATTCACAAATATTTTGAAAAATCAATCAATACTTCTATAATACTTTTTATAGGTTAAATATGTTTTTTAAGTTTCTTTTTTAAATTACTTTTATTCCTACTATTTTTTTAATTTTATCCCTATAATATAAAATATGAAATAATTTATTTAAATTCATATAAAATGTGCATATCTTGAATTATGATTTTCTTGTATACAATTATATTTTTATCTTAATTCTTGATAACTTTTCTTTCTAATATTTGTATTTTTGTCACAGTTGTATTTGATGCATTAGCAAACAATATTTTCAGTAATGTGTATCAAGTTTTATCATCATCATCATCAATATCAATCATCAAACAGTACCAGTATCATGAAGAATTAATATAATTACTTAAAATAGTAACTAATTAATACATTTGGTGAGAAAAATCTTAAAACATTAGAGTTCATGCATAAACTTGATGATAGAATATTTAGTATTGTAAATTTATCAAACACAAATATATTTAATATTCTTAAAATTAAAAACTACCTAGATGGCATCAACAGTGACCCAAATTGAGACAAGTTGTGTCTGTTTTCCCTTCTCATCCGGATCATGCTATGGAGATTAACAAAAACCTAGAACACATTAACAGTAACAGTGGCATATGTTTCAGCATGTTATAAATCTATTATCATATATTTTATGCCAAGTGTGTGGTTGGTGTGTGGCACTATATGAACTCCTACTTTACTACATTCCAATTAATATCACTGTTTTCATCCATCATCATACCATCATACACGCAAAATTAACAATAAAATAAAGCAAACCTATTTGATTCATGATGTCATCTCATTCATTATTCAAACACAATTCTAAATTGGAATATCAAGTTGTCATTTGTCAAAATATGATGTAACCTACTTTTCAATGCTATTTATACAGTAAAATAAAACTTAAACAAGTTTTGAAGCATCAAAAAGTTATTTCAAATGAGTTCCAATGAAAAGTTGTTCGTACTTTTAAGTATTATTATTCAATAACTTTTTAATCCAAGGTTTTTGTTAACTAATTAATTTTTGTATTAACATTTTGACATGGTCTTTAGCATCCCTAACATTAAATAGACAATTTACGTCTGCGATTTTACGTCTGACCAACCAGAATTAAACATAAAAAATGACTGGTGACAAACTTGTAAATAAATTATCAATTTTTACGTCTGATGCGCTATAGTCAGATGTAACGTCTGATTTCTCATGTCAGACATAAATTTACATCTGACGGGACTTGTCAGACGTAAATTTACCTCTGATTAGTGCCAGTCAGACGTAAATTTACATTTGACTACAGCGCGTCAGACATAAAAATTGAAACTTAAATCCCTAATCTTCTTCTCCGCAGCATCGCGACTACGCAAGATGAGAACGCTTTTCAAACTGCATCGGTGGAGATTAATTGTTGAAAGGTTAGTTTCTCTCTTAATTCTTCCTCTCTTAATTCCGTTTTGGTGCACCCCATTCTTGAAAATCCTAATTTTCCGCAAATTTTGGTGGAGGCAGCGGCAACAGGAATTGCACAACGGAGGAACTGTAGTGGTGACGGTCGAGGTGCGGTGGTGGCTGTTTGGTTGAAGTGTCGCGGCAGAGAACTCTACAGCGGCGACAACAGCGACGAGGGACTGTGAATTTATGTTTGTTCTCTTGGGTCAAACGTAAATTTACGTCCGATTTGTAGTCAGACGTAAATTTACGACTAGCGTTACTACATCTGACCTATACCAGACGAGAAAAGTCAAAAACGCCAAACGTAAAAAATCTTTTTTTTCTATTAGTGCATGTTAATATGGCATGACACCAACATTGATTAAGCAATGTAGTAGATATATCAACACATTAAGGGAAAGATAAAAAAAAATTATCTCAAAAAAAGTAATATATATATATATATATATATATATATATATATATATATATATATATATATTATATTCATAAGCATAACATTTTTTATTAGATACATTTCTCAAATTTTATACGGTTTAAAAACAATTTAATCCATAAAATAATTAATATACTTCTTTTCGATTTAAACATTTTTTTTATATCTGATAAACAAATTACATAATTTATTTCTAGTGGTTAATATTTGTTTTATTTTTGACCCTCATTAAATAATAAACAATTCGTGTTAACTATGAACATGAGTTGGTCATTTTTTACAAGTAACAATAAATAATATGATCAAGATAAAAATAAAAAAATTTATACAAGTCAGAAATTGTTTTGTTAAAAAATAAAAGAATTTTTTTTATCAAAAACTTGTTTAAGTTGAGTAATTGTATGTGTTTTGGAAGTGAAAAAATAATTGGAAAAAATAATAAATTTAAATATAATTTCCCTTTATTTTTGTCCTGAGTTTTGTCTCAATATTCATATATATTTAAAAACAGCTAGCCTAGGTTTTCAGCCACAGAATAAAAAGGTCTCAATTATATAACTATGATGATAGTTCCATAAATGGTCCCAAAATATGAAATAGACATTCCTGAATAAGACTACACGTGATCACCATATATATTTTCAATCAATGAAAGAACAAAAGAGAACTAACTGAAACTAATGGGAGGGTAATGCATAGAATATATATATATATATATATATATATATATATATATATATTTTTTTTTTTTTTCTTGGATATTAAATCTTTTCTTTTTAGGAACAAACTAACCACTTTGGTCTAAATCCTGTTCGGTCCAAATTCTGCTTGGCCGAAATCCTGTTCAGATTCTTTGCTCGTCACCTCGACCCATGACTGAAACTCGTCATTTTATGATAAATATTTATCGGTCGGAATCGAAATGAGTATGTTAAGATCGGTCATTCCCCGGACAGTGTATATATATATATATATATATATATATATATATATATATATATATATATATATATATATATATAAATGCAGGAACAATTTGAATTACTAGATTCTTTTAGGTGTTGTTAAAATTTTGTTGATTTGTAATTTGCTTATTAGAGTTATGAAATCTTTTGACTAGTTTATCAATGGAGAAATCTGTGTGCCACAACAAACTACGTTAATTACTATAGTTCAAGGGTTACTGTAATTGAAGAGTTTGAATTTATAATTGTTCTAACAAAGTTACTATGTGTTACAGTGTTTGAAAGCTGTTGACCTCTATAATAATGATTTCAAAATTCTATTTACAAACTTTAATATAATTATTCTCTATAAGGATGATGATTTTGCAAAGTAATAGCGTTTTATTTGATTTAAGGATCGAATGAGAAAGAAAGCAAGATAACATTGTTTTGTTTGAATTAAAGATTGAAGAAAGAAAGAAAAGAACAAGAGAAAGAAAATGAAAACTGTGAATATTGAGATCAAAATAAATGAAATAAAAATTATGAGAAGTAATGGAATTTGTTTTTGAATTATTTGATTAATGTAGTAAAATAATATTTATTTTATATTAATATATTCAAAATATATTTTTTAAATATTATAATATAAAAAAGTTTTTAAAATAATTTTATTTGATATTATTGATTTTTTTATTATTTCATATTAAAGTTTAATTTATTATTATAATAAGATAAAAACGAAAAGAGAAAAATAAAAAATCCATAATCGATTATGAGTACTCCATAATTAATCATGTTTGTCTAAAATATGCATGTTATTATCTTATTATATTTTTTGTCAACAATATAAAATATAGGATTAAATATATTTTTGATCCCTTAATTTTTTGAGTAAAAATTGAAATTTTCTTATCGAAACTTTGATCTAATTTAGTCTCTCGACTTTAGAATTTTGCAAATTTAATCATTTTAACCCGATTTTATTAAGTTGATTTGATGTTTTAAACGTGTTGCATGATAATTTCTTACTTAACATCAAAGCTGAAATGTGTCAAACATTGTAAAAAACTCAAATGTTATTTATAATGAAACACGTTTGAAATGTCAAATAAAGTTAATACAAATTGGTTAAAATAACTAAATTCACACAATTCTAAAATTGAGAGACTAAATTGGACAGAAATTTCAAAGAATAACTAATTTTAATTTTCACCGAAGAGAAACTCATATTTAATCCTAAAATATATATCCAAAAATATCTACAAAAGCTATCTTTTATTTTATTATTATTATTATTATTATTATTATTATTATTATTATTATTATTCAGAAGCAAATTAAAAATAATGGGTACCTAAAACATTCCTATGTTGCTTTTTATTTTATTTTTTATCTTTCTTAAAGCACTTGTCTTTCCACTTCTTTCTCTACGTTACCACACAATTATAGATGGGTGAAGAGTTTTGACAATAAAATAATTAGTTATTAGGTAAAGAAATCGTTAATATTGTAATGAATCATATATTAAATTTTCTGAGAACGAGTACAATTTTAACCAATAACAAATAACTAAAAGCAAGCGTTTCAAAGAAACCAAAAACGATTCACACAACACAATGCATGAAAACCCAGAAACAACAAACATATACTGTCTTTGTTATTTTGTAGCCAAATAACGAATACGAAAAATAACAATAACAAAAACACTTCTTACACCAATTTAATTGTTTTAAAATTTCTTTTCGAAATCGATTAAACAACAATAATCAATTTAAAAAGACTCTTCAAGTAACACAAGGGTTTGAGTATTTTGAACGAAAAACATGACTGAAAGAATGTGGTAATTAGATTTCTTAGCGATTTGATTGGCCAAGTTAGACTTATAAAATTAAATATATGTTTACGGATCTATTGGGAACCAAATGCAAGATGTATCACGCATAAACCTGGAAAATCAAATAGAAAATGGCAAAACAAGAAAGGAGATTAAGAATAAACATCATATTCAATTCAAAGCCCTAACTGAAAAATAAGAACAATTTTAAAAAAAAAAGTAATTCTGATACAAATTAAATTCTTTAGAATTTTTAAGATCTTTATTTGTAATTAAATCTTTTTATAATACTAAATTTATATATTTATAATTAATAATTTTAGATGTTAAAATATTATTTGTATTTTTAATATAGAGGATTTTGTTAAATTAATAAGAATATTGCAAAAAATTATCAAGTAATAGAAAAGAAATTCAATAAAGTAATTGATGCTTTACTTTTATTTTTTTAACTTTTAAGATGTTTAACACTATTTTTTTTTATATTAATTTAAATTGTTTAATATTTAATTATATTTTAATTTTTAACAACATTAAAATATAATTATTTTATTTTTTAATTGTTTTTAACACTAAATAAAATATTAAACACAGTTAGTTATACAATATTTAAAAGCATTTTTGTCTTTTAAACAAAATGAAACTACATTAATAATTATTAGATCAGATTTTATTTATTATCATAATTAATTATAAAATTTTATAAAATTTAATATATATTAATTATCTTTAAACAATTATAAGTTTTTATAAAATTTAATATATATTAATTATAGTTAAACAGTTATAAATTTTTATAAAATTTAATATATATTAATTATCAGTGTGGTTAACAAGACTCATATACATATAGTAATACTTGCTCTGAGAGAGATAATATTATGCTTATAATGATGATAAAATATGAAGACAATAGTAAAAGTGATAAGGCCAGTTTTAATAATTAGAGTGCAGGAACCATAAAGTCCATGATATTTGAGTGATGCATATATATATATATATATATATATATATATATATATATATATATATATGTGTGTGTGTGTGTGTACAATTAATTTTGAAGCAAAAGTAGCTAAGCATAAATTATTATAGACAACAATTAATATATGATTAATGATGTTATGAAATTATGACATGTCTAATTATGATTAGCTTTGTCTATAGGATAAACGAAGATTATCAGTCTTCAAGGATCAGTACCAAGTTCAGACTCCTCCCTTCGCATGAAAATCAACCACAATTTTTAAAATGCAAGAGCTTTCGAAAATAATATTTATGATTGGATAAAAGTTATAATCAGATTAAATAAAAAAGAGAGTAACAAAAATATATATATATATATATATATATATATATATATATAAAGAAAAAGAAAAACTTGTACATTCAAAAGAAGGAGGGTAAAATAATGAAAACAAAAATTGAAGTAAAGTATCTAAACAAGAGAAAACCAGAATGAATTGCAAGAAAAAAAATTGCTTTGCAAGAAGCAAGATCTACCAATTGCCTATATCAGAATCATACAGTAGATACAATATCCATTTGAGGCAGCAATAACAAGTTAAAAATGACTGCATCTAGCAATTAAGGAGTCCACAACTATTCTACATCTAAACAAAATACAGTGAACAATTACATAGAAACTGACAAAACTCAAAGCAAAACACTGGCATACACATTATGACTCCACTGCCATCATAGAAACCGAGTCAGGTTCGTGACCATGAACTCTAAACCGATATATACATGTGTGTGAAGGGCTTCCATGGTTGGATGTAAAATCGAGCCTTACCGTGTTGATGAGACCAAAAGCACCTGAATTCAACACGTTGAATGTTTGAGCATTGCTCTTCTCAAGGTCATACGTGAATTCTGATAGAAGATACATCTTTTCAATGTCAACTGCAGAATCACCATTAACGCCCTGCAGCCAACCTGAGACCCTACAGTCTTTAGGGGCACTTGATCTGTCATATGCAACGCTCTGTTTGACATAAAAATTATCAGTACTAAAAAAATGGATTCAGTGTAGCAGTGGCATGAAGATAAAGTATGTATGGATATACAAGAACATCCATCATAAGCAAAATAACAAATAGAACTTGGGAAGAAATGAATAGTTTAAATTATCAACAACGGAGAATTTCTAAAAAGTAATATCATTCTCTTCGATGTCCACCACAAGCAACAAAAGGACCATTTACTAATTCTTTTACTTCTTGTTTTAACTTTTTAGTTACAAAAATACCACCTTTTATCAATCTATTTTCTGCTTCTAAATATTTGTACAGGAAACATTGAAATCCATTTATTTGTTTTCTTTATACAAATATTTAAGAAAACAGGAAATAGATTGAAAACAAAATGACATTTATATAACTAAAAAGTGAAAACAGAAACTGAAAACAGGAAATAAAGTTCCAAGTAAACCATCACCTAAGTTTCTCAACTTTATTAGTGCTATTGTATTCAATTTTGGACCTATCAATTACAATAGCATCTAATAATCAATCTTAAAACACTGATTTGGGCCACAATTTATAGGAGATTGTTTGATCTGATGTAATCCTCTAAGAAAATGAATCAACATCAGAAATTTCTTAGATATAGACAAGAAAAAGTAATTTAAATAAATGTAGGATATACCCATGTAAAAAGACAATATACATACACATGTTTACAGTCCCATTAAAAGTATTCCAATCAGAAATTTATACTCTTTAAAGAGAGTAGCAAACTAAATACTATCAGATCAGAAATTAGATGCAACAAAAATTATGCAGCTTAAATCATGACAGTAACCCCTTCACCCCAATGACATACACAATAAGCTTCATACTTTCATGAATAAAAAATGCCCCATTAATTGTTTCTCGTGTTTGATTTCAAAATATAGAATACGAACTCCTAACAGCTAATAATCTCCCAAGTCATAATCCTTCACGTTTAGCATCACTAGCATAAGCACAACGAGAGAAAAAAAACTGTATCTTTTACAAAAATGTCACCCAGAGGGAAAAACTTATCGATAAAATAGTTACATCCATGTGATGTATTAAAGGATTAATAAACCTAATGCATGGCACATCATCCAATAGCCAACTCATAAACCGAGTTTGCCACAAACAGAAAGAGGGCAAAGTACATAAACATGGATATTCATAATATATTTGCACACATAAATTTCGATACCAAACATCTCATCTATTCTATTTACATAAATTTAAGGAACAGAAAAAAAAAAGCACGGTAGATTTAGAACGAAAATACATCACCTTTGCTACATGTTCCAAGGTTACAGCCTCAGGAATGATGGCAGTGCGCAGCCTAATTTGAACAAACCCTTTACTATCCTTCAAGGGGAAACACTGCCCTGGCTCGCCAAAGCTCGGTTTCAACATCTTCTCCGCACTTGGGTGGACACCATTTCTGACAGACTTGAACCAATTTCCCTTCCCCATATGATACACCTCCGAATGCTTCACCACCGCACCGCCGCCGGTGGCTAGGGCATAATCCAATCTCCCAAGCCCATCAGCAGCATGTTTCTCAATCTCCTTCTCAATCACTCCTCTTGCAAAATCTCTTATTTCATCCAAACCACCACCCTCGAACCCATCCCCCTTCACACTCCTCAGTTCCTCGACAAATTTCTCAAACTCTTCCTTTGACAACCAATCCTCCCCTTTTAACTCACTCAAATACCTCTCCAATTCCTCACTCCTTGCCTCCAATTTCTTCAACCCACTTTCAAAAATCACCCCTTTCTCCTCAATTTTCTCATTCAACTCCTTTCTTAACCCTCTAACCTCATCTTCAATCTTCTTATCCACCACATCAACTTGCACCTGAATCATCTTAGCTGTCTTCTTCAACAGTCCCTCCACATCCGAAATCCTTCCCTCGAATTCCGACAACCCAGCGTACCCTCCGACATCGCTGTCTCCGGATTTCAACGCCAGCCGGATCAACTGAACCAGCCCCGCAAGCACCACCAACAGCACTAAATTCTTACCGAAAATGCTCACCACCGTCATCCACCGCGGCTTCTCTCCCTTCACGGAAGACTTCCTCGCCCGCCGCGGTTGAAGCGATGCGGAGTTCCCACCTGCCCCGGCGACCTTCTTCACCGGAGCCAAATCCCGAGGGATCCGGTCAAGAACCGCCTCGCCTCGAATGGAGTGGTGGCTTAGGTCACGCCCGGCGCCGGCGGCACCTTCGCCGGAAGTCGCGACTGCGGGGGAGGCGGCGACGTCGTTGGCGAGGAGCTCGATGTTGGTGGCGGTTTTCCTCTCGGCGGCGAGCACTGGCCTCCGACGCGCCCCCGGGTTCGCCGCCGTGATGGACACCGTGGAAGCCGACATCGGAATCGTCGAAAACCCCTTCTCAATTCAAACACCGAATTTTAAAAATTTTAGAATATAAAGAAAAAAAATGAAAAAAGAAATTATGGGAAATCAATGTCGGAAACCCTAGTAACGCGTGGGGGAGAAGAAAGAACAAGAGAGTGAGAAAAAAAAAAAAGAAAAAGAAGAAATGAGAAGCGAATGAGAGAGAGCGTGTTGTACAGTGTTTTTATGAGATCTGAAGAAAGGCAAAACGATGAAGAGGAAGGGATTTGAATATTTGTTAAAAGGTTTGCTTTTTAGCCCTTTTTGGAGTGTTATGAAAATTTGATTGGGAAGTGAGGGAGGAAGTTGAAGCGGGATAAGCGATTCCTGATTTTTTGGGTTTTAATTGGGCTTGTAGCTTTTTGGGCTTTAGTGGAACAATCGGATCTGGGTTTTTTTTTTTCTTAACTCTACTGTTCTTCTTTTACTGCCTGCACGTCTACAATATCTTCCCGCACCCTCCAAATTTTCCTTTGAAAATAAGTTTTCAAATTCTTTGGAATAAGATTTTCAGAACACGATTTTTGGCATATAATTTTCGAAATAAATGACATGCATTTAGGAATAGACTTTTCGAAATAAGATTTCTTCAACAAAATTTTTATACACATTGTTGAGGGTATCGAGAAGTAGAAAGAAATTATTCAAGATATTGAAAGATGTTATGAGATTAAAGGCTACTGAAGTAAGTTAAATACAATCCATCGTAGCCAAGCCTTATGTCATTCAATCGATTGAAAGTCAAGCCTTATGAAGAACGAATAACAAAGGACCATAGTACATCATATTGTACATGGACGGTGTTAGTGAAGGACAATAGTGTCTTTAGGAATTATGAGGAATTTGTTTTGCGTTATCCAAACTTCATTACTTGTAAACTATAAAGGATTATATTCTACAAAGATGGGGTAAGTGAAAGCCAATTTAATCAAGTGTTTCTTTATGAGATGGATGCTATAAGACGGGCACGTTACGCATAAAGAATCAGTTATTTGCTCTCACTGTTAGAACATTGATTGAGGAAGAAAGAAAATAAAATAACAACTATTGATCGAAATCAGGAGCAAGTTGAGGAGAAGGACAAAACAACAATTGCTATGGAAACTTAGTGGATATCAATTGCTTAAGCCTTGTTGACTCAAAATCTGCTAAGGGTGATTTTAAGTCACTTATATGTAACTTGTTCAAATTTGAATTCAAATATTGTAACTGTCGAGGGAGGGTTGGAAAATATAAATTGGTTTATTTTATATTTTACGAGGGTGACAAATTGTGAAATAATACATACATTACGAGAAACATTGCAAAAAAGAAAAATGACAAATTCAATGTTGATTGTTTTAATTTAGGTCACCGCTTCCATTACTTTCCTTGGTAGTTTACCTTTTGCTATTTATTTTAGTGCTCTTCTATCAACACACTTACCACCACTTTGTGTTTTTACCACCTTTACATCAGGGTTCTATCCAAAAACCAATAGAAACACAACACAAACTTGTTATGCACAAGATTCTCATTAAAATCCATGTAAACGTTATAATACCTCAATTAAATTGAAAAAACAAGTGTTTGTTGACCTTGTAGAAAAATAACTCATATTGAGTCATTTTAGTGGTGAACTACAGTTGAAAATCAATCAAGACTAAATCTTCGAGAAACAAACATATAATGTTTTCTGTAAAAAATTTTCTATAACACCATTGTTAGATATGTATAAGCCATGAGAAAGAAAAATATCCATAAATATCCACAAAAGGCGTTTGATAAAGAGCAACTCAATGAGAGCTTTCATATTGATCTATTAGAAACTTTCTAATATATAGAATACAATATCTCATTATATAAGGGAAAAAATATAGCCTAATATGTCATATAGAATATTTGATAATAATAATAATAAAAAAAAAAAGGGGGAATAAAATATATGATATTGAAAAGGTCGAGAATGTTGAGAAAATTTTTCTATAACACCATAACACCACTTGTTAGATATGTATAAGCCATGAGAAAGAAAAATATCCACAAATACCCACAAGAGGTGTTTGATAAAGAGCAACTCAATGAGAGCTTTCATATTTATCTATTAGAAACTTTCCAATATATAGAATACAATATCTCATGATATAAGGGAAAAAATAAAGCCTAATATATCATCATAATATAGAATATTTGATAATAATAATAAAGGGGAATAAAATATATGATATTGAAAAGGTCGAGAACGTTGAGAAGGACTAGAAAGTCAGAACCGTGAAAAAGTCGACACCGTGAGAAGGAGAAAATGCAAAAAATGATTAGCTATAATACAATGTTAAGAAGTGGACTTTAAGCCTAACTTAACCCCACAAAATTGACTTGTAAGGTAAGGTTTGCACCCTCACCTATATACTATGAAATTACCTTATCTCCAGTCGATGTAGAACTTTCAACATACCCCCTCACGCCGAGGTATATACATACCATGTGTGGGACTACAAATGGGTGGTCCGATAACGGTCTGATAGTGGGTGAAACAATATGTCCAAGAAATCTCGTTGGAATAGACTTTTAACTATGGCTCTAATACCATGTTAGATATGTATAAATCTAACTTAATCCCACAAAACCGACTTGTAAGGTGAGGTTTGCACCCCATTTATATATTATGAAATTTCTTTTATCTCTAGTTGATATGAAACTTCCAACACACCCCTTTCACACCGAGGTATATATATCTCGTGCGTGAGACTAGAAATGGGTGATCCAATAGTGGATGAAACAATATGTTTGAGAAATCTCATTGAGAGAAGCTTTTAACCATGACTTTAATACCATGTTAGATATGTATAAGCTATAAGAAGAAGAAATATTCTTAATTACAGATATCTTTATCAACCACTAAATGATATGTGTTTTGTAAAGAGTTTTCTTGAAACACATGAAATGTATTTTGGGATGATTTTTCTACAATAAGTTTTTTTCAATATTTTCTCTCTTTTTCTCCGTTTGTCGTGTTCTTCCACTCGTCTTCTTCCACTCTTCTTCTTTCTCTATAATGATGATGATGGAAGCACCGACAACAATGGTAATGATGGTGTAGTAGAGTGATGCAAGGTGTTTTAGGTTTTTTCTATTATTATGGGGATGTAATTAGTAATTGTTTGAGTGCAAGAAGTAAAAGTCGTATAGTTTTGTTTACTTCACCCATTTAATGTTAAGAGAGAGAGGATTTTTTTGGTAACCCAATTAGGGATGGCAACGGGGCGGGGCGGGGACGGGTTTCGCTATCCCATACCCATCCCCGCATAAAAAATTCATCCCCATCCCCATACCCAAACCCAACGGGTATCAAACTTTTTTCCCATCCCCAT